>Ga0325403_1002416_pt1 | contig 16506 bp, 9 predicted proteins | sample PopdelMetagenome_19_FD_205665 | JGI IMG/M metagenome (GOLD analysis project Ga0325403, IMG submission 205665) | Populus deltoides microbial communities from Bellville, Georgia, United States - Xylem-PdKOR-R4 | ecosystem: Host-associated > Plants > Phyllosphere > Stem > Wood/Secondary xylem...
TGAAGGTGTCGAACACTTGTGTGTTGGGAAGAAGTAGGTGATAGAAAGTTAATGTGGCTAGAATTGGTGCATATTACGTTAGAAAAAGTAAGGATTATAAATGATAGAATAAAAGCAACTCAAGATAAACATAAAAGTTATACAGGCATTAAAAAAAGGCCTCTTGAATTTAATGTGGGAGATAAAGTATTCTTGAAAGTGGCTTCGTGAAAGAATATGTTGCGTTTTGGCATGAAGGGAAAATTGACACCGAGATACAACATACATTTTGAAATTGAAAAGAGGATTAGACCTATAGCGTACAAATTGGTTTTGTCCCCATACTTGGCAAAGATTCATGATGTGTTCACTCATATCTCTTTATTGTGAAAGACCAAAATAGATTAATCTAGAGTACTACCTCAAGTTTTTTTAGAGATTGAAGAAGTCTTAACTTTAGAAGTAAGGCCGATAAACATACTAGATCGAAGTGAAAAAAAAAACTCATAAATAAAAAGATACATATAATGAAGGTATTATAGAGAAGCTCCCAAATTGAAGAGTAGACTTGGGAAAAGTAATCAAAGATGAGGAGAAAACATCTCGAACTATTTTTATATTTAGGTATGAGATTTAAATTTTGAGGATGAAATTTTCATTTAGGAAGGGAGAATGTAAACCCCAGTTAAAAAAATTGAAACATTAAAAATCTTGACTCGGTAATGAAATGAGTTAAATAAAAAATCAAAGAAAATTAATTTAAAGAAAATGGATGAAATTGAATGGAATGAGATGTAATAGCATTAAATTTTAAGAGAATGACTAGTTAGAAATTAGTGGGGTTAAAAATAAAAATATGAAATAAATTGAGTCAAGATGTAAATTCTAAAAGATCAAACTATAAATACATTTGTCTTTTCTCACTCTTAATGATGACAACTCAATAAAGAAAGAAGGGCATGATTATCTTTTTCTTCTCAATCTCTTAATGAAATCACTTGGAAAAGGTTAACAAAAAGTGATTAAAAAAGTTGATGAATGATTAAAAGAAGAAATTAGGTGGTTTACAGGGTTCTAAAATAGTTAAAAAGTTAGAGTTAGGGAGTTTAGAATAAAACAAGGAGGAGGGACGAGAATTTGACTTGTTCTTGCAATTTACAACTTGGATTAGCATTCAATTAAGGTGAGAGAAACTCATTTAAAAATGTTGATTTTGAATGGTTATGCAATATGTGAATGGATGAATGTTTTAATGTTGTGTAGATGTTGAATTTCAAAAATTTGTTACTTAAAATGTTAAATTTATGATGGAATAATGTTTAATGACATGAATAATGATTGAGTTTCATTTCAATTGAGACAATTGAAGAGGAAAAAATTCATCCTCCATATAAAGCCAATTTAGCCTAGGAGAGGAAAAAGAGAGTAGTGTAGGAAAAATTCAACTATTTATAAGTCAAAACCATTTTATCACCAGGTTATGGGCATTAGACTTAAATAGGCAAGCATAAATGAATTCAATTATGAATTTATACCTAAATTGTAAGTTTTAAGTTGATGTAATTGGGATAGAGATGAATGAAAAAAACATAGAATATACATAAATGAAAAAAATATTCCTAATGTTATTGAAGGGTTAGTGTCGACCATAAAAGGGAAGAGTTGGGAAAATGCATAAATGTTATTTTTTATACTTATTATAGCATGTATTGAGATGTGGAGAATGGAAAAGAAATGGAAATCTTGTATTTGAATTTTAATGAAAAGGTTGTTTGTGCCTTAAATTACAAACATTGGAACTTTGTAAGAATTACATATTTTTTGTGTTGTGTTGAATAATTGTTTGATGAAGAAATATTTAAGAAAATGAATATGTTCCTTTGAGAGAGTTTTAATTATTTCAAGTGGGATGTGAAAAGGACTAATTGATTGATTAGGAGATTCTGTTTAATGATGTTATAAGACATTTGGAAGAGAGATACTTGACTTAAATGGTAAGGAAAATAAATGAAACTACTTAGTTGCATGTTAGAAACATTAGATTGGAGACTAGACAAATTCATCACTTAAGTTCTAGATGAGTTTAGGACTTGAAATGATAAAATTTAGAATGATTTTCTCATAAAAGTTGTAGTTAGGGCTATTAGCTTTTAAACAAAACTAAATTTGCTTAATTTGAAATTATAAAACTTCATATATATGCTAAAATTTGAGGGGAGGCTGAACTAAACAGTTTTACATGTTGCGATAACATGAAGTTTGGGTGTGTTAATGGCGAAAACAAGTTTTATTTTCTTCAACAAAGTTATAGTTGAGTATCTTAGCTTTAAGAAGAAACAAGTCAATCCCAAAACTGAATTTCATAGCTTAAGATAAAATCAAATTAGTAACTAGTGTTCTTGGAATTAAGTAAAAATGACTAGAGTAGTCAACTTTAAGAACTTGCCTTTGATAAAAGACTTAAATGATAGAGGTTTTGAGAGTGGAATTTTCATTATAAGCTAAATTGTTATTGGTGATTAATTTATGGGTGAACTTATATTGAATTAATAAATGGGTAATGATGTGTATACATATTGTTATATGAGAGGTTGTTGGAGCAAGATTTTAGGGTTGAGAAGGAAGACCTTTATGAGCAACAAGTAGGAGACTGACTCCTTTATTATAAACATGTTAAAGCTATTGATTATATTTCTTTTTAGTATTTATAAATTAGATGTATTTGGTTGTGTGAGATGTGAGATGAATATTAGAAGGAAATATAAATCTTACTACTACTCAGGATAATACTAGAGGCATTAATTTGATTTAATGACCGAGGATATGCGTTGACTAGTATTTGGTGTAATACTAGAGGCATCAATTTGATTAATAATTAGGAATATGAAATTGGCTAGTAGTTAGTGTAATACTAGAGGCATCAATGTGATTTAATGACTCAGAATATGAAAATGACTAGTACTTGGTGTAGTACTAGAGGCATCGATTTAATTTGATGATTAGGAATATGAGATTAACTAGTACTCGATGTAGTACTAGAGACATCAATTTGATTTGATGAACAAGAATATGAAATTAACTAGTACTCGGTATAGTACTAGAAGCATCAATTTAGTTGACGACTGAGATACGAATTAATTCTGCAAAAGAAAAAGATCGGATAAATAATTGTTTGCCTATGTATAGTTTAAGTAGAAGATTTCTTTATCTTGCTATAACATACTATAGCTATTGCTAATTGTTATAAACTATATTGTTTATAGGATCTTCACAAGCTCACGATGTGCAATAGATCACTTTTGTAGTTTTGTTCAATAGTTATTAAAGTTGTAATTAAGGAAAACATCAAATTCTTTTGTAATTTTAAGTATGTTCTTTTGGTATATAAGAAAATTTTAATATTATGATGCATGTATCAGCTAACTTTATTAAACTACGACTTTATAAATTCTTAAATCATTCCTTCTTCTTTACATTTACAAATACATTAGATTTAAATTATGATTCTTCTACCTTATAATTACTGCTTAGTTACTGTGTGATGAATATGTTGTGATTAATGATTGAAGTATGGAATGATTGATTGAAAGAGTAGATGTGGTTTATTTTTTATGGTGTTAAATTGTGGAATTGATCCAGGATGATTGGATCGATAATAAAGATTTAAAAATATAAATGAAATAGGTTTATACTTATAACTTGGGATCTCCTGGTATAGAGGAGAATCTATCAAAATTTCAATAAAAATTTGAATAAGATTTTATACAACTTACAACATATATATATATATATATATATATATATATATATATATATATATATATATATGCAATTGTTGTATTCATCTATCATTATATAGATTGAGTTATGTTGGTAAAAGCCGGGGTTGTTACATGTAATAGGTTAATTTTTGAAAGAAAAGGGTGATTAAATAAGGTTTATTTAGTCCTTAAACTTGCACATGGGCTTGGGCTATAAGGGTTCCTAATGTGGCTTGGATTTAAGGAAGAATTGGTGTCCATACTTTACAAGGATTCTAAGTCCCACATGGACTTGATGTGGTGGCATCTAAGATGATCTTTCTCTTGAGTTTTTTTTCCTTATTTTACAGGTATTACTAACACATCAAGGAGACAAAGAGGAGGCAATATAAGGAAGTATATTCTAGCAATCAAAATAAAATTTCCTAGTTGAATTCCCACACTAAAAGTTTTGGCCAAAACACTACTTAGAAGAGCTTGAAGATTTCAGCTACATGAAGAATTCTAACATAAGTACTTTGTTTTTACTATTCTATTTTATTTATTTTATCTTAAATAATTATTTTTAATTTGGATTTGTTATGGCTCATTAGATATTATTTAGAAGTTTATTTCATTATCGGACTTATATTAGTTAATTCCTAGTTATTAGCTTGCAATCCAAAAACGGTTTATTAGAGTTATTTAAAGGAGACTATATAATGTTTGGAGCTCAAAATTTTGGCAACTTGGTGATAATAAACGTGAGTTTTTTCTTTTAATTGTTTGTGGTAAGACATTCATTCTTTGCAGGGACAAATGTCGCACATCTTATCTATCAAAAATTAACTAACTTTGTGGTGTCATTTACATACTTCAGGTTCTGAGGTACATGGTTATCTCTGGATCCAAGTTTATTCCAATAACTTTGGTTCTGTAGGTACGAGGTTACCTCTAGGTCAGGGTTCTATCAAAATCAGTTTTCAACTTTTTAGGTTGTATTTCAACTTTGTTGTTGGTTGCTTGACCATGTGATCAAGAGATCTGTATCCGTTAGTATCAGAGTCAGGCTTTGAAATCAAGTTACATCCCTTCATTTTCCTTTGTTTTGTTTTGGCTCTTTCTAGAATTTGAGTCTTTGTTTTCATTGTCAATTTTCTTCATGTCTAGCACTATGATTTGCGTTAATTAGGGTTTCTTGATAAAAAAAATCTAATGTCCTAAAACAATTTAACGTTGCCTTGGGATTAAAAAATTTATATTCCAATTTTTTTCAAATTTAAAGATGTCTGAGTCAAGCAATAACATGGCACCATAGAGAGGGGGAAATAAAATTATAACTCTGTTGTGAATTATGAAGCAGCGGATGGATCAAATGACCAATGAATTTGGAGATAGGTTGGATAAGTTGGAGAGACAATGTGCTAATGATCATTGTAGGGTTGTTAGGCAAGTTAACATTGTTGTGGATGAGTTTGTTGCTAATAATATGGATATAAGTGATGTTGATTTTGATGATGTATCCATGGGCCATTGGGAATAGTTTGGACAACAGCAAAATCATCAGTATAGAGGGGATAAATGTTGCGATGTCGCGGTCGTACAAATTAATTACCCTAACTTCAAACACAACACACACAAGATAGTATAGAGCAAGCAAAGGGTCGATCCCACAAGAAAGATGTAGTTCAGATTTTTATGCTATATGTTATGCAATTAGGGGGTTTTGATTTGTGATGATCTAAACTATGGAAGAAATTAAACTAGCAAACAAAATCAATTAAAACCGAAATTTATCAAGAAAATAAACCTTAGTCGCAAGCACACATCCACCAACGGAAATTAGAACTGATCATGGAAACGAAACATTAATTTATCTCTTCTTAACATTGGTTATTTAACGGATCCACCATATAACTAACCCTAACCATCAAACAACCACAGTGTCCGCACTAGTAATTTAATTCAATGGCAGGCTTAAGAACTAGATAAGTTGATTAATTAAGAAAACATAATTGTCCGCAGTCTATGTTTGATTTGATTGAATGTTCTCCCTAAGATTAATAATATAGATCCACCACAATTATTAAACTCAGTTGCTTCACAAGTTCATATACCACAACTCCGGTTTTGATATCAAACTTAGCAATAGATTGTCTACAATAATAACTTAGAGTCCGCTCTACCAATTAAAATAAACAATCATAGGAAAAATAAGCATAGGAGAACAAACATATTCATCATATAAACTGAAAAGAAAAGCTAAAATAAATCTCACAGTTCTTGAAATCTGAAGGTTTCCGTGTCCTTCCAGCTAAGAAAAAGTTTTTAGCCTTGCATGTTTGTTGAACAACTAATCAAAAAGAAGGAAAAATGCATAATTTAGGGTTTCTTAGAGGAAGGGGGCGTTTTTCTCTTCTTGGCTGGCTGCTCCCCTTCTCTTCTCTCATTCTTTTTATATCTTAGGAAACCCTAGGTCTCTATTTTACAAAATAGTCCTCCATTAAGTAGACTGTTTACATTTAAGTACTTCAATAACTATTTTCCTAAAAAAGGAGAAATAGCCTTGCATGAAATCTTCAAGCCTTGACTTAGAGGAGCTAAATTGCTGAAATAAAAACTTGAATATCGGTTTAGATGCTTCGGAACATAATTTGGACTCGTTTCTTCACGAAACCTGTTTGCTGGCAGAATTCAGATGTCATCTTTGAAAAATCATATCTCCCTCATATGACATCGTGTTTGGCTGAAATTTGGATTGTGTATAGAAATTTGAGTCATGAATCCAAAAAAATTGAGTTTGCATCAATTGGACTTCTGTAACTCTAGATATTCAAGTTGGAATAGCCGAAGGTCAACATTGGCAGATTGCGAGATTTGACTTTGAAGGCTGCGATTTTCATGCTCTTCCTTATTTTATTTTCTTGCCTTAGATGTCCAGAAAGGTATGGATGTTACTTTTTAATGCCACTAGAACCACTTCATTTCAACCTCCAGAGCTCACGCTCTGCACAAAACATCGACTGAAGGTCAAATCTGCCAATTATCTCAAATTTACTCCTTTTTGCATCTTTCATCCAAAAGTGCTTTCAAAACATAAAACAAAGAATATCAAGGCATTTTATATATAAAAAATAGGCAAAACACTAGTTAAATGTGGGTGAAACTATTGAATAATATGGTTGCATCAATGATGTGTAAGAAATATTTGTTTTTCATTAATATCGTGTAAGAGATATTTATTCCTTATTAATATCATCAAGAGAAAATGACTCTCCAACTCCTTTACTCCATCAAAATAATAAGGTTCAGGGATTAAAAATACATCATGAATCACCTAAGTAAAGGGTTCATAATTTCTATTCTCTAAATATTTGTATTTTTATTCTTAGAGCATTTACCATACAAAAACAAGAATAAACATATTTATTCTTAGAACTTAAAGCTCATTCTAGCATTTAATATAATCTTTTACTAAAAATTACTGATTTTATCATCGAGGGTGCCTAAACCCTATAAAAAAAACTGTTTTACAGGTGTTAAGCTTTCAACCACCAATCATCTACTTCGTGAGCTTTGAAGAAGAGAATATTGACATGAACTTGTGATTAACTACTATTCAAACACCAAATAACCTCAATCTAGAGCATATAGAATTTTGGAACATCATCATTTAGTGTATAAGAAATTTTATAAGAGCCATTAATTGCTCTTCTATAATTGCTTTATTGACATCCCTAATCATCATCAATGACAGATAATCAAGACACTCCTGAAATAGGACGTGTAACAGACCTCGTTGCCACACAAACACTTCTATCCAACCAAACTTTAAACAACTTATCAATTAGGTGCAACTCTTCACCCAAGCTGTGTTGACAGCTCGAGAGTCAAATCAAACTTTGTCATCTCAATAAATCTTGGTACCTGCAACAATACCCTCATTTACAGCTCGACAACAGCAAGTTGCACCTAGCGCTCACAAACAATTATACTATCCAGAGGAGTTTGGGTAGAATAATATGCTGGGGGGTTTTCAACATTAACGGTCACCAAACCCTTCTAGATGGCATTTGTGTCAATACAATACATGTGCATATAGTGAGTATTCTAAAGTCTTATTTGGCCATTATAGGATGGGGTCTAGCCATTAATCTCGTCATTCCACGCCAAAAACCTCAAGCTCCCTAGAACTTTATATATATAAGAGTGGAAAGCAGCTTCCACGGAAATATAAGCATCAAGATTGTTAAATAATATTTATGTAGTTTTATTTATTAAAGGTATAATAGTATTTTCAGTTTAATCTATATATACTTTCTTTGTATTTAGGTTAACACTAAGCACTCATAATAAAACAAATCATTGAGAATTCTAGCCTACTTTTTGTGTTTGATCTTAATTATTTTAACAAAGATGTCTACACCCCTATCAAATTCGAGATTATTCAGTGTTGTGCACTCATGTCATTTTAGTCGTTAAGTCTTCTAAGATGGCAGCATTGAATTTTCATGTTGCACATGCTCCACTAGCTCATTCGCATTCATCATGGTAATCTATGCCTAAACTTTCTACCAAGATTCCTCACACGTCTTTTCTTTTCTCTGCCCCCAAGCTACACACATTCCAAACAATAATACTGCCCATAAAAATGATTACAGAAGCCATACCTTCAGACGAGATAAAGAAGTAAAATTATGTCTTCTTCCTTCTGATCCACTCTTCCTGCTCTCTTTCTATGAATCCCTGCAGTGTCTGTGTCATGAGGCGGCTATCATCGTGCCCTTGTAGAATAGTTTTTCCCACATCCCAGCAAGCATTGGCTTCAGCCCAGTTGTCAGGGTGTGCAGGCTCATTTGCTTGATCACTAGAATTTGTAGCAGGTCTATAGATCGAACTATTTGCCTCATCCTCACTAACCAATTCCTTTCCAGATTTAATAATAGCATTCCTATTCTTGATTCCATTATCAGAGACTGAGTACTCAACAATTACTATCTCAGAATGCTTAAAGCTTTGGTTTCCTATTTGACATGATTTCCTCTTCTTGAAAGATTGTGTTCTGCGTGTGAGCTTCTTTCCTTTCTTTCTGTGAGATTTCATGTTTCCTACTTCCAGAGCACAAAGTTCATATGGGTCAATAATAGGAGTAATGAAGGTAGAAAAAGATGGCCAAGTACTTATTGAGTTAACATTTGTTTCCGGGCCTATGCTGGAAGATTTCTGCTTTTTCTTACGGCCCATCTTCGTCAGGTCTCCACTACAATAATCCCTTTGTTGATCCAGCTCATCTCTCTCAGATAAGTAAGAGACTTGTTGCACATCTACAACCCTATATTCAGTTGTAGCCACCTCAATATATTCGTAAGGTACCAGGGCTAAACGGTTATCAACTTCGTACATACATTCATCAAATAAAACTGCATGTTTGTATAACTCAGTAATTTCTGGGTAGAGCTACAAAGGTGATACAACAGACTTGGTGAGTGTGTTGTCAATCTGATTTTGATTGCCCAACAATCCAGTGAAATCAGATTCAAAATCGACACTATGTCTTGTATCTATGTGAGTCGGTGCTGCCCTATTAGTTTCCTCACAAAGATCTATTCATCGTCATTGGATAACACAGATGTTGTATATAGTGAGACATCTATGGAGTGTTTGACTGTTGTGAGAGAAGGGATGAACTCACCTTTAATTTCTTTCAAACTGACCTCAACCTGCACTCCATCAAGCTGGAGCATCACTTGATCATGTAAAGTTTCAAGCTTTGTGGTTCGAATAAGAACCCTAATACCTGATATGGACCCCTGACTAACACATGATGTGTCATAACCAACAATATTTCCCCAACTCCAGAGAAGAATATTAATACAGTTTCTGTTCCACCCTTTCATTGGCAAACCAAATATGAAAATCCAAGCAAATCTGTCATAAGCTCTACTCCTTTCTTCCCATTGTCTGAGATTGCTGAAAAGTGAATACAATATAGACCCTTCATTCCTTTGTTTATGTGTTGAATCTAACTGATCCACAAAAGTAATAATCACCTGACTAGCTCATAAGAAACAAAAGCTCATAGCTTTGGCACCTGATTTTAAAACCGTTGTATCTAGTGTTGCTACATCAACATTTGGCAAGATATTTCCCACTAAGCTCCTATGCTACCATTCCTTATCCTCATCCGTTGAGTTATATTATACCATTCACATTTCCTTCGTGGCCATTTGTTGTTTTGTGGATGTGAGTACCTCAACAAAAGATATGTTTTCTCTGAATATAAGGTTGGGTTTATGAGGTGGTGTGGGCTTGGATAGGGGTTTTGATGCTGGTAAGGGAGGTTTAAGGGACTAGTGTTTAGCTGGATTCACTCTTAACTTGTAGGTATCAAACCAAAGATTACTGGCTTGATCACAGAGATCAAACACAGATAAGGGTGATAATATGTCCACAAAGCCAAAACATCGCCCGAGTGCTGTTTTCGGCTTAGATAGAAACATTTTGGTAACCCGGTCAAACTTAAAAAAGGTCTTTTTCAGGTCTCGATATTCCACCCATGAAGGTAATCTCTAAAAAAAAACAGCTTAATATGGTCTATATCAGTAAGGGTATTGGCTGAAGATGTCAGGCTAAGATTTTTTGTGGTAGGTTCCAATGGTTTAACAGGGGAAGCGGCATGGTGTGGAGTAAAGGTAAGATGGTGGTCTGCAAGTTTGGAGTAAGGTAATGTTGTTGTGGGCAGTTGGGCTAAGGTTTTACCATGTTGGTAGGAAGTTTTGTGAAGGTTTAGGGTTGATGTTGTGAGAATGGAAAGGAGAGGGTGGTTTTTTGTGGAGGGTACAGGGTTTGACAGGGAGAGCCATTTTTGGTTTTGAGTAGTATATTGGAAGGATTAGCAACAAAAAAAAAACGGAGTATACAGACTTTTGCTTCAAAACATTTGGTGATCGAGTGAAATATTGGATAACAATGAACGAATCAAATGGGCTGGCTATTAATGGTTACACTTTCGGTTCCTTTGCACCTGGTCGATGTTCTAAAACTCTTAGAAACTGCCCTGGGGGCAACTCTGCCGTCAAGCCCTATTTTGCTGCCCATAACATGATTCTTAGCCATGGAGCTACCGTTAAAGTATACAAGGACAAGTACCAGGTTTGTATCCTTTAAAATTATTGAACTAAGCTTTATCTTTTATCATTTAAAAACTATTAAAGCATATAGTACTCAAAGTTTCAATGAGCTTGCTTGGATTCAAAAGGGACAAATTGGAATTACAATTGTAAGTCATTGGTTTGTACCAAAATTAACTGCTGACCGCATAGCTCTTTCCAGAGCTTTGGATTTCATGTTTGGATGGTAATTTAATACTTAACGACTCAGTAGTATTTCGAATTATTTTCTTTAATGATGATTGATTAATTAGTGCCTAAACATCATATTATTGATATTGATCAATTTCTTTTTAATCCTTTATAGGTTTGCACATCCGCTTGCATTTGGTGATTACCCCGATAGCATGAGATCTTTGGTTGGAAATCGACTGCCCAAATTTACCAAAGAACAGTCTGCAATGCTAAAAGGATCCCTCAATTTTCTTGGCTTAAACTACTATACAGCAAATTATGCAGAAAGCATTCCTTTGAAAGCTACCGGTAAAGAGAAATAATATTCTTCTTATTATTTCAATCAACGAAAAGATTACAATATATACTGATAGTTCTACATCAGGATCCTGCACTATTGCCTATAATCAAGCCTAATTATCTACAAACAAGGAAACAAATAATTAACGATTCAATTACAAGTTTGCTACCTATTCAGTGCTGATTTGGTTTATTGCCTATTCAATGTTGATTTGGTTTGTTGCCTAATCAGTGCTTGATTTCCTTAACACTACCCCTCAAGTTGGAGTGTATATTAATTATACCCAACTTGCTAAGTAAATTCTCAAACTGTGTGAAGCTTAATGGCTTAGTAAATAAGTCTGCTGGTTGCTGTGTAGTTCGAATGTATGATGTTTGAATCATTCTTGCTTGAATCTTCTCACGTATCAAGTGACAATCTATTTCGATGTGCTTTGTTCGCTCATGAAATACTGGATTTGATGCGATGTGCATTGCTGCTTGATTATCACAGAACAGAGTCACTGGTTGTGTGTGATTTATCTTCAAGTCCTTTAAAATATTTTTCATCCATGTAATCTAGCAGCATGTAATAGCCATAGAGCGGTATTCTGCCTCTGCACTTGAACATGATACCGTTGTCTGTTTCTTGGTCCTCCAAGAAATAGGTGCTCCTCCAAGTAAAATGCAATAACCGGTAACGGATCTCCTTGTGTCCTTACAACGAGCCCAATCAACATCACAAAATGCTTGTAACTGAAGGTTACCCGTGGATGGTAACATGATGTCTTGTCCAGGTGTTTGGTTGATATATTTGAGGACTTGATGAGCTGCTACTAGATGGGGTTGCCGAGGTTTGTCCATGAACTGACTTTAAATATGCACAGCATAAGCCAAGTCAGGTCTAGTTATAGTCAGATATATCAACCTTCCAATTAACCTTCTGTATGTTGATCCATCCTCCAAGAGCTTGCCATTAGATTGTGTTAATGATACATTTTGGTCCAAAGGAAACCGAGATGGCTTGGCACCCAAAAATCCTGTATCATTCAAAATGTCGAGGGCGTATTTTCTCTGTGACAAACTGATCCCATTCTGTGATCTTGCAACTTTTATGCCAAGGAAGTACTTAAGTTGTCCCAAGTCTTTCAGCTTGAATTGTCTAGACAAGAAAAGATTGGTGTTCTCTATATCCTGCAAATTGTTTCCAGCCAATATCACATCATCCACATATATCAGTAATGCTAGAAAGTTACCCTGATAGTTGCGGACGAACAAAGAATAATCAGATAAAGACTGGTGGAATCCTGCAGCCTTGAGTGTATTGGACAGCTTGGTAAACCACTGTCTGGAGGCTTGTTTCAAGCTATATAGGGATTTATGGAGTTTACAAACTCGTGTCTCCCGGTTTTGTTCGAAGCCAAGAGGTAGTGACATGTAAACATCCTCATCCAAGTCGCCATTCAAGAATGCATTGTTGACATCTAATTGGTGGAGATGCCAACCATGCAAAGCTGCCACATTGAGTAAGACACGGACAGTGACCATTTTTGCGACAGGGGCGAAGGTTTCCTGGTAATCAATGCCTTCAATTTGGCTGTATCTCTTAGCCACCAGCCGGGCCTTATACCATTCAACTGTCCCATCATCTTTCAACTTGATCTTGTAGACCCATTTACAGCCGATTGGCCGTTTATGAGAAGGCAAGGGAACCAAGCTCCAAGTTTCAGTAGCTTGTAAAACAGCGATTTCAAGATGCATGGCCTCACGCCACTGTGGATGCTGAACAGCCTAGGAAAAACTGGTAGGTTCTTTGAGAAGGGTGAGCTGAGTGGTATAAGCTTTATGATTGGGAGAAAGATGAGCATAAGATAAGTAAGAACAGAGAGGATAAGCAGTACCTGAAGTGTGAACCAAGTTCGTGAAGGATGACGGTTCAGTCCTTGAAGGGAGGGTCATGCCGAGGTGAAAGTCCTGCAGATAAGAAGGAGTGGTAATCGATCAATGGCCACAATGAAGAGGTTGAGTAGGAATAAGAGAGGAGTTGGGTTGAGTGATCTGTGAGGAATCATGTATGTGTGGGGTAGGGGTGGCTGGAGAGGGAAGATCATTGAGTCTTTGATGGGTAATAGGAGGAGGGGGTGCAAAGTCTATGTCAAAAGGTAAAAATAAATTCGGAGTGGGAGAAGTACCAACACTTGGTGTGAGGGAAGGAAATATATTTTCAAAGAAAATGACATCCCTTGATACTATGACCTGTTTTGTAGCTAGATCAAAGACTCGATATCCCTTTTTCCCATAAGGATACCCAAGAAAAATACATTTAGATGCTCAAGGATCAAATTTGGAGCGACTCTATGCATGAGTGGAAACAAAACATAAGCAACCAAATATTCGTAAGTGTGAATAATTAGGAATTATGTTAAATAATTTTTCATATGGTCTCTTTCCATGGAGAATGGGGGTTGGTGTGCGATTGATGAGGTAAGCGGAAGCAAGAATAGCATCACCCTAAAATTGATGAGAAAGACCGGCCTGAATAAGTAAGGCACGTGCCATATTTAACAAATGTCTATGTTTACGTTCGGCAACACCATTTTGTTGTAGAGTATTAATGCAACTAGTTTGGTGAATGATACCTTTATTAGCGTAAAAGCTTTCGAGTTTGAATTCAAGACCATTGTCACTACGAATAATTTTGACCTTAAAATCAAATTGATTTTCAACCATGTTGATGAAATTGACTAGAAGATCCTTAGTGTCTGATTTGTGTTTCATAAGATAAATCCATGTGCATCTAGTGTGATCACCAACAATAGTGAGAAAATATTTTGCACCTGAAATAGAAGCAACTTTATAACCACCCCAAATGTCAACATGGATTAAATCAAATGGAGATGTACTGGTAATGGAACTTGAAGAAAATGGAAGTCTTGTTTGTTTTGCTAACGGACAAATTAAACATTTGTCGTGAGAACAAGAATTAACTTTAGGAAATAAATAGGATACTTTGGCTGAGGGATGTCCAAGACGTTGATGCCAAAGGTTCGGATGAAGAGTTTGGGCATGGTTGCATGTTCCTTTCTTGGCTTGGTCGAGAAAATATAGACCCTCCCTTTCAATTCTCATCCCAATCATCTTCCCCGAACGTAGGTCCTGAATCACACAAAACTGGCTTAGAAAGATGGTTATACAAGAGGAATCAGATGCAAGCTTGCTAATTGAAATTAAGTTCAATCAGAAATATGGGACACACAAAACATTATCAAGAATTAAATCAAAGGATAGGTGAACTCTGCCAATATGAGTTACTTGTGTTATTGACCGATTCGGTAATTCAACAGTGCGGCCATTGACAGGTCTTGAGTATGTGAACAGGTTTTGATTAGAAATCATATGATCTGTGCATCCACTGTCCAAAATCCATGTACTTCTGTTGCCATTAGAAATGAGTGAAAAAGCCTTACCCGAGAGTTCATCATGAGTTGGGTAGTTACTAACATGATTGGCAGAAGTTGTTTTATTCTTTATCATGCTGAGTATCTATTTGCATTCTTCAGCTGTGAAGGGAAAACTCATCTCCTTTCTTTCATTCTTGTGTGATGCCATTTGGTTGCCTTTGGAAATTGTCGCATTAAACTCAGCTTCAGTCACTGCTTTCTTTTTACGACAATATTCTACTGTATGTCCCTTCCAACAGCAAAAGGTGCATCTGAGATGTGCACGGCAATCCTTGGCAGTGTGGTTTGATCTGTTACACTTGAAGCATCTCAGTTCAGCTTCAATCTCTTGGTTTGAATTCCTTACAGTGAAGACAGCAGCCTCAGGCTGAGCATGGCTTTTCCCTGTTGTCACCTCTGATTGTTTCTCATGGTGAATGGCCAGTGAATATGCTTTGTTTACTTTGGGTAGTGGATCTTGTAACAGAGTGTTGCTGCGAACACCTACATATGAATCATTAAGACCCATGAGGAATTTCATGGTTTTCTGTGTCTCCATATATATAGCTACTTCTTTGATTGCCCCACAAGTGCATGTTGGAAAAGTGCAAAGTGCATCACGTTCATCCCATAGGCCCTTTAGCTTTGTGAAGTAAGACCCTACAGACATGTTTCCCTGCACACAATCATGAATTTCATTCTCAACATTAAATAGTTGAACCATATTTACATGCGAGAATCGTTCCTGTAAGTCAAGCCACATCTGTCTGACATCTTTGCAGTTGATGACGCTGGTGGCAATTTCTTTGGACATGGATCCTAATAGCCAAGTTTTCACCAGACTATTGCATCGGTTCCATTGTTGATGTTCATCAAATTTCTTCTCATCAGGCTCCTTCATTGAGCCATCTATGAACCCAATCTTATTTTTAATTGTCAGAGCCATAGTCATGGATTGGCTCCATGTACTATAGTTGTCTTCAACCAGGGATTGTGGCACAAGAACAGCACCAGGTTGGTCTGAATGGTGAAGATAAAATTGATGATTGGGATGATCCCATCTTGCGCCCCATCTTGCGCCTGCTGCTGTGCTTCCTTGGTCTGCCATAGGAGTCGAATGAAGGCTTTGTGTTTTATTTTGATACCTAGACTATTGCTCTGACACCATGAAGAGAAATAATATTCTTTTTATTATTTCAATCAACGAAAAGATTATAATATATACTGATAGTTCTGCATCAGGATCCTATATTATTCTCTATAATCAAGCCTAATTATTTACAAACAAGGAAACAAATAATTAACGATTAAATTAGAAGTTTGCTACCTATTCAGTGCTGATTTGGTTTGTTACCTATTCTGTGCTTGATTTCCTTAACAACCGGGGCTAACCTTAGTTATACTGACGTTAGGCGTGTCAGTCAAACTAGTATGCTCAATTTTCTGTGCCTTGTTTTAATTAGGGTTTATTTGACGAAATATATAAATTAATTTATCTCACAAATATATTTTTGTCATCACAGCTGAGAAAAATGGAGTTCCTATCGGCACACCGGTACGGTTTTTTATTTGTTATTTTTTTTTAGATTTCCGAATACATAGAGATTAAGGGCAAAGGATTTTGAATCATTCACTGCCTTACAGAATCTAATTAATAAGAAGATTAATTACAGTGTAAATGGTTTGCTGCAGACTGACTGGAACTGGCTTTACGTCTACCCGAGG
>Ga0325403_1002419_pt1 | contig 16503 bp, 4 predicted proteins | sample PopdelMetagenome_19_FD_205665 | JGI IMG/M metagenome (GOLD analysis project Ga0325403, IMG submission 205665) | Populus deltoides microbial communities from Bellville, Georgia, United States - Xylem-PdKOR-R4 | ecosystem: Host-associated > Plants > Phyllosphere > Stem > Wood/Secondary xylem...
GCAAATCTATTTTTATATTTTTATCTCTATCATTTGAATAGCACACATCATTGTCGCTATTATTCTTGTCTCTTCTATCTTGATATTGTAACCAAACATTGCATAAGATGTGTAAAGGACATGGTTATTAACTGTCGGTTTAATATTGTATTTTTATCCATGTTTAGGTGCATTTTAAAAGAGTATTTGTCATGAAAAATATTAAATTAATTTTTTTAAAAGTTTTTTAATTATTTTAATATATTCATATTAAAAATATTAAAAAATAATATATTTTAAAATAAAAAATACTTGAAAAATATAATGTATTATAGTACCAAGATACTAAAAAAAATAATGATTTTAGTATTTGTAATCGCGACAATGATTATTTTTTAAAATGTTTTTTCCTTGAAAAAACATCAAAATATATTTTCATATAATTTTTAAAATATATTTTCCAACTTTAGCACATTAAAAAATTTTGAAATCATAAAAAATTTTAAAACAAATTTTTTTTTTTTTTTTTAGAAAACATCCCTCTAGCATAACATGGACCAGTAACATCGTGGGCTCCAAAGTAAAATTTGATAGAAAAGTGTTTTAAAAAAAAATTAAATTTTTTTTTGATATTTTTATATTAAAATAACTTTAAAAATAATTTAAAAATATTTATTTCAAAAAAAACAAACACTTTATGCAGAACATGGACCGGTAACATGGTAGGCCCAGAGTACCATCTTGATAGAAAATAAAGTTTTCTCTCGGTTTCCGACAAATTGGAAATCTACGGTGGACGGGCAATGAGAAGATTGGATCTGGTTGTCTACCACTTGGGGCAGATATTTTTTTATTGAGAGAAATTATGAAAACCTATAGGTTTTTAAGACGGACAAGTGGGCTCGTGTGTTTTGTAGTTTCTATGGCTCCTCCGTACTCGATGATCACTTTGTAATCACGTGATATACATGCCACCGTGTATATTTATTTGTGGTTGTGATAAATTTTTAAAATATTTTTTATTTATATAGTATATTAAAATAATTTAAAAATATTAAAAATATATTAATTTAAAGTTGAGAAAAAAAAATAAAATTAATTTAAAAAAAAATACTTTAAAAATAAAAAATAAACATGGCCGAATCTTCGAAATGCTTTTCACCTTCGACGCCCTTCTGCGCTCGAATTAATGAGTTGACGTGTCACCGTAGATATTTTCTACCTCTTCCTGTTTTTCTCCACATGATGTCCCCATCGGCCATCACTTTACTTCGTTCGGTGGCAAGAAAGAAAATTTGGTGTCAATAAAAACGTTTCTCGAATGATTTGAAAGAAACCAATAATACATTTTTTGTTGTTGTGTTCATATTGAGTGGTCAAGATATTCTTTTATCACCCTTTTACGTTAAGATAAAAAATCTTTTATAGAAAAGTTACAGACAAATTGTCTATTCATAAATAAAAAAACCAATTCCTTGCTTAAATTATTATAAATAGCTAAAACATATCAGTGTTTTACTATTTATTGCTCATTTAATTTTACATGCATAACATGAAATCTGTGAAGTGAATATTTAGAGTAGGCTTTATCAATGCGAGGATGTTGACTGGGCTATGAACATAAAAAAATATTTACAGGATCTTTGTTTTTTATGTGGATAATTTGCCTTTAATCGAATTTGAAAAATAAACATGTTTTCAATGGTTTGATATTGATTTAAAACCAACCATTTAATAGGTGGTATAGTGGTAAGAGCTTGAGATCAAGAGATTTGCTTTTTTATAATTTCAAGGTCGAGCCATGTGGTTGCTAATATGATGATTACTTGAGACTTACATGGCCGTTAAATTCAGAACCAGTTAGATTAATCGAGATGCGCGTGAGCTGACCTGAACACCCATGTTAATAAAAAATAATAATTTAAAATTGTGTTTTTCCACCTCCAGCAAAATAAAAATATACAGAATAGCTTGTAGATTAAATGTGGCTACGAGACATGCATATTTATAAATACAGACTTATCAAATGAAAAGTATTCTATCTATACGTTAACTTGATAATATAAATCAAAGTTTATAAATATATAAGACTAATATGTAAATATGATTGGTTTATTATGATAGGACTGTGATTTAAAAACATGAATTAGTAATTTATTGTTACAAGAACCTACCAAACAAAAGATATCGTATATACATGTCTAAATCTATAAACTTAAAATAAAAATATTTTAATTAATTATGTTTAAATTAAAACTAGAAAGAATATCTATTTGTTGAAGAATTTTAAAGTAATTAATATTTTTGTTGTTATCTATGACAAATCATTTATCTTCAAGATTTTACTACCCTTCACATGCATAACTAGGATATATGTAACATACTTTTTAAGATTTAAATAAAGTCATTTTAATTTATATGTATTTTAAATAAAAGATATTTAAACCAGAAAACATAAAACTTAAATATTTATCAACAATATAAACCTAAGTTATTAAAACATGAAAAAAAAACACTAAAATATAAAGTACGGAAGTGTATAAAAATCAAAAAAATTTATGATATAGACTCTTCATCTACCCCGCTTTTTATGGTGAATCTTGAAATCTAGAAAATTAAATAATTAATATTTTTTTTTACTATTATTAATCTTTAATTAGCTATTATAAATCAATAATTAAACTTTTAAAAAACAAAAACTACTTAAATAGAAAAACCAAGAATTTTGTGAAATTAATTTCCAACTCACTCGTAACCTGTTTAATCAGAACAAGTTTTCAACAGGCAATTCTTCTCTGATACTACCAGGAAACCGTGGTGCGAGATCTGGAAGAGAGTTGTTATTTCATCTTTATGTTTCCAGTCAAATTAATTTTTTTTTATTTAAAATCTAAAATCTAATTTCTATATTTTTTAAGCTTCTTTGTTTTGTCAATTCAATAATATTCCTTTCCAAAACATCCTTTGTTTTTAATCACAGTATCACATGTATTTAGAAAGGCACAAACCGTCAACTATAATCATGGGACTGATGCATACCTTAAAAACCAAGACTGGTTATAAAATCATATTATATACAGTAACTAATTTGTAATTTAGTCGAATCTTGCAACTTCACAGTGGAAAGGAGACTCGACGCAAATCGACTACCAAAAACTAGGTGCCATATCCAATGGCTAAGTTGCTGCCTGTCTAGGCGGCATCAAGATGCAGTTAAGTGACAGACCAGATGTCGGGTGAAGCTATTGCTCCAGCCAGAGTTCCAAAGACAAAAACAAAAAAAAGAGAAACGAACTCGTTTCTATAGTTTGAAGGGTTAAAATAATTCGTCGTTTTTTTACCAAACCAGCGAGTTCATCCTTCTATTTTTTTTTATATAAATACATTAAAACAATATAAAAAAATAATTAATTTTAAACAAAAAAATAAAAAAATTAACCGATCTTTATTTCATCACAATCCCAAAGGAGACTAGAGTTACGAGGGGTGTTATATCCAAAAGGAAAATGAAACGTCATCAAGAATATGTGCGCACCATAATATGAAAAAACAAAGTAACGGGCAACAAAAATGTGCTTTCAAATCTTTCAAGATTACTAGACTTTTACAAAAGTTTTTAAATGTGTATTCGATAGTCGATACTCTTCTTACGATTCTCCCCTCGTTTTTACATGACAGGTGTTTTTTTTAGGTGTGATGCTGCCCATCACCATCACCATTCTTATTCCACATATATATATATATATATATATATATAAAATATCCAAACAAATGCGCTCTCATTACTATCTTATCCTCCATAAAGTTACATAGAAAGTACATGTCACCACCTAGACCCAGCAGCTTCACAAAATCTTAATTAATTCCCAACTATAAATCCAAATTTGTACTTGACCAAAACAACCCTCCTCAGGACGCTCAAAACTTAACCCTGAAATTTAATTCCCCTATCAAACAAGCAAACAACACCCAATCACAAACCACGCAACCACCACCTCGCTTTCAGAGCCGAGCCGAGCCGAGCCGAGCCAAAAAAACACTTCTAAGAGAGAGAAAAGCCACACACAGGCCGTGATTGCCAAGGCATGTGGGTCCCACTAAGACCGGACTTCAGAACAGATTTCAAACCGGTTAATAAAATAAAAAAAAGTATAGTGGTTAGAAAATAGAAACCCCTGGAGGGCCTGGACCGAATAAAAAAAGAAACAAAAAAAAGAAAAGAAGCAAGACGTCCGTGATGGCCTCTGTTTTTGCACCCTCCACGCGCCTGCCTTTCACATCATCACTCTCTCTCTCTTGCCCCACTTTCTCTCTCCAAGCTGTCCCCTTATATAAACTTCTCATTTGTTTGCCGCTTCTCGCCACAACCACTACTAGCATTGTTACACCTCCCTCCTATTACCTGAAGAAAAGAGCAAACCCTAATCCTAGCGGGTTACTTCTCTTGTATTTTTTAATTAAACTTTGTCTGGTTCCAAATATTTCCCTATGGAAGAGCTGCAAAACAATAAAAAACGAGTCAGGGATGACTCGTTCGAGCTGGAGTTGGATTTGCCGGAGGTGAAGAAAATCAGAGAGGATTTATTGGGCATCATCGATGATTCCGACCCTGACTCCCTGGGTCAGGATCTTGACTCCGTCATGAAGAGTTTTGAGCAAGAGATATCCGCGTATTCATCATCTCCGGTGCCCGTCGTCGACCTGACGTCCGAATCCGGCGAGTCCCGGCCTGATCTAGGGTACCTTCTAGAAGCTTCTGATGATGAGCTCGGCTTGCCCCCGTCCATTAATTCCTCGAGCGGGGAGGTCAAGGGTGAAGAAGAGACCGAGTTGGTCCGAGTTGACTCGGCCGAGTCATCCGGAATCGGTGGAGAGATATGGGGGTTTGAGGACCAGATTCCGACTTATGACTCGTTCGGGCTGGGAGCAGGGGACGTTGATTATAATAGCAGGTATGTGGCGTTCGATGATGGGTTGTTCGAGTACTCTAATGCTTGCTTCGACCCGACCGAGTTTGAGGATTTGTCGTGGCGGTTCGGCGGCATGCCGGCCGAGTAATTAAAGAAGGAATGGAGGGTGTCGGTTGTCGTTAATATGAAACGATTCCATTACCCTATTATTTTTGTAAAATATTTTTCACTTTATTAATCTTTAGAAACAAAGGAATTAATTTAAAAGGATATATATTTAGGCGTAGAATCCGAAAATGAGAGATGCCGTGGCTACGAGTGAGGAATTTTTTTTTTTTTTCTTTCCTGGGGACGATGAATTTTTTGGCAGTCTCTTGGATGCTATACTGAGGAATCTTGTCCCTATTCCTTGGCAAAGACGGGGAATTTGAATCTCTGGCAAAATCTGTTCCTTGTTTCAGAATAAACTTTAATCAAGTTAATTCCCGTGCTGTAAAGGAGTTGATTAATCAGCTGATTCTCAAATTTTTCTTGAGAAAACAGTACAAGTTCTTTACCATGAAGATAACAACCTGTTTCGTTTGGCGTGGCCTGGCAAATTATTTAAAGTTCCTCGTATGGCAAAACGAGACTGGAAAATTTGTCAATATCAATGAAAAAATACAATAACCACAACAATTTTTTAACCAGCTTAATGAACCTCTAGATGGATCAAGCCAATATAAGATCATTCTTCTTGCCTTTTGGGTTTTAAACGGTAGCTAAAAAATCAACTTTCAAGATATTTAATTCAAAATACTCCGTAATTGATATATCATCAGAAATTTCCATTCAAAGGAGGCATGGTATTACACATGATAAAAAAAGTGGGCCTTTGTATGGCATTGTTATTAAACCTTGCTGGATGCGTAGATCTTAGATTGAAAAGGTAATAACTAGATTGTTTTTGAATTTTTCAGCAATTACGGTCAACCTAAGCCAATTAAAAAGATATTTTATTTGTTTTAAATTAAAACAATAAAGAGAAGTTTTATTTATTTTTTAATTAAAATAATATTATTTTATTTTTTTAATTCAAATCAAGTTCGGAAGAATCAATAACCGATTAATTTTCACCATCTCTTAACCCCATTCGGATCAGATTCGAGGTGAATAACATCCCAAATCAATCGACGCGACAACACTATTGTACAGGACATGGCCATCTTCAGTCTATATTACTTGAAAGCAAAGACCAGTATGAATGAGAGAGGGATCCAAAGGTAAATTGACGAGAGAGCAGTTGATGGGGGTCGTCTGTCAAGTTTCGTGGTGTCCGGTTTATTTAATCAATTTAATTAGGTATAAGACCCGTTCAAGCTATAATATAACATCGCCAATGACGTATAAAATTAATGGCAGAACATGTGTGAATCAGCGTACGCTACAGAGGGGGTGGATTGGTGTATAATCAAAGAACTTTCTAGGGTTACAATAAAAGCATGAGAATGGGCCGCGATGACTTCACAAAAAGACACGCATACAATGTATAGAAGGATTCGCACTAGAGACTTGTGGATGCTTCAACAATTGACCAAGACAAAAGACACGAAGATTCAAAAGCCATCCAATTAATGATATGTTTTTGTAAGCCTCCAGTAATGGTCAAGCTTTGAAGATGATGTTGCCCCCCCTCTCATTCTCCGTTCCCAGAGGTTAATTTAGGGTTTTCTTCAAGCTAGCTAGGTAACAATTCGGACAACATTGCACGAGCACAAAAGAAATACCACTTTAATTAACAATGGTCCTAAAGCTAAACGGCACTATTGGGATTCCTTTTGCTGATTATTCTGGCTTCCCATCATATTCGAAAGCTGAAGACGTGGCTGCAACGTTCTTAACTCTTATCTCTAACATCCAAGCTCTAATCTTTTTGTTTTTTTTTATATACTTGGCTTGCCGTTTGGGCCATGGCCCAAAAGTCAAGCAATTCTTTCTTTGCTTGCAGTTTGGGCCATGCCCCCAGCGGCAGCTCAGGATAGCTTGCTTGCGAGGTGGAAATTCCTCAGAAGTCATGGCCTGAATCTCCAGCCTAACGCCTGGCTGTATGGCCTCACCCTCGTCACTATCCAAAAGAAAAGCCATTGTATTTCCAAGTTTCTAGAGGTCAAGTGGGTGCCACACGGACACGGTATCTACTGTGCCTTCGAAAGCACCACCCACTTCGCACACTTACACACCTTCAAAGTTCAAACTACCCAACGGTGTTCTCCGCATTCTCTATGCCAACCACCGGCCTTTGCACTAATCAATGACCGCACCAACTTCTCAACCAATTTTGCAGCTCAACTCTTCACACCATTGGATATCTACAACTTTCTTATACTATAAGGTATTTATAATACTATTTTTCATGCTCTACGAGATACATTGCCCACGCTACTCTTTCTACGTATGTTTCTACTGCTCCTCGCATTATTTGACTTTCTTTGTATTATTTTCTCTTATTATATTTATCAATTTAAACATCCAAAGATCCTTTTGTTTCAATAACGTGCTTGTTTTTTTAGAAATAATTAAGATCAAAGATCACATTACAACCTAGAACGTGGAAAGCTTAATCCCTACCGATAAAGTATATCGCGTGAGGAAAATCCTAATGCCTATTTCGTTAATTCTCCAATACCTTAATGATTCGTTCTATCCTTATAAGTAATTAGATAATCAAACATTTGTATCAATTTAAATGTTGACTGAGACACGTATTTCATCAATTCTCCAATAATCGTACTTCCCTTATAGTATAAGTAACTAGAAAATCAAACATTTGTTTCAATTTAAATGTTGATCGAGACACGTGATTTTTTACTACATCGACCCATATTTAGATTTTGAAAGCAAGAAAATAAAAATATATTCACCACTACCAGTAAAACTCTCCATCTTCTTACCAAAAAAACAAACTGATTAAAGCGGAAAAAAAAAAATACAAGAAGAAAGAACTAGCCAGCGCCAGTCATTACCCAAAATTAACACCCATCAATGTCCATCTGCAATCCAATCCAGCCACCGTCAACATCCACAATCAATTTACACCATCTTGTCTCACTTCTTCAAAATCAACAACCAACATCGATTTTATCCTTGAATTCAAATCCCAAAAACTTTCAAGACCTCTCAATGCGCGTGTCGATGATTTGTTGGTATTTTCAATGTGATTAATATTGTGACTGTGATGACAGTGATTTCAAAATATTTTTTATTTTAAGATGTATTTTAAAAAATAATTTATACCAGTATATTAAAATCATTGAAAAATATAAAAAATATTTTAATATTTTTCCAAGCTAAACACTCCAAATATAATTTTAAACATAAAAACAAATTGCTATAGAAAAGACATGTTTCTCCTGTTCTCACTGTAATTTTATTTTAAAATAATAACGAACACTGCAAAAAATGAAAATTATCGTTTAAAATATTATTATTAATCCCTTTTTTCTTTACTTAATATTAAGAAGACAGGTTTTAAATCATTTATGGTGTTTGAATATTGTATCACAATAATAAAAAATATCATGAGAGTTGGGATAAAGAGAATGAGTTGAAATAGGAAAAAAAATTATATTATATTTGATAGTAGTATAGAATACAAAGTAAATTTATTTGTATTTGTATTTATTAATAATGACAAGATAAAATAAATTGCAGAAAAATATATTTTATTTATTATCAAACTTATAATGTTTGAACAAGCATAATTCTTATTTTTTAATTAACATGAAATAGTAATTTCTTCATTCATCAAAAATCAAAATCATGTTAAAAAAGAATTTATAATCACAATAAATAAAGTATCAAGAAGATAATATAAATAAATTACGATTTATCCTGTCATCAAATTATTTTTTAGATATATTAATATTAAAATAAATATCTAAATAAATCAATATCACATAACATCAACACAATTAAAATATAATATAGTCGAAAATGCAAAATAATAATTTCATCACAAATGCATTTTTTTTCATTATCATTCAGTCCTCACATCTTCATTACTAAAACCAATTCCTTTGAGAATATGATAATTTTTCATTTCTCTATATTATACATGTTTTCATTATTATTTTAATTTTTCAATAATAATGTTCACTTTCTCTCATAATATTTAAATACTCGCTCATTCAGAAAAAAAATTCCTTCATGTGCTTTTCAATAAAAAATCACTCTTTGATTAATTAATTTTATTCATGTCGTAAAATGATTAATTTACTCTAATTTATTTATTTCTTAATTGTTATAAATAATTAAGATTGGATGAAATAATTTATTGTTTATTTTTGAGCAATTGATTTTTCCATATTGCTCTGATGAAATGAAAAAAAACCAAACCTTTAATACAATTACATTCTTAAAAAATATTTTTATAAATTAAAAATTGATGTGTGCGTGGTAAAATATATTTAAAAATTAGTAAAAAAAAACTAAAATTATTATATGGTTAAAGGAACACGTGTGAAAAAAAAAATTAACCTAGTTCTGTTTCTATCTTTTGTCTCTTTTTTCAGAAGAACGAGAAATTAGCTAAAAATTGTTCTCGGAATAGAGATAAAAACCCTTTTTTTCCTCTCTATCTCCACAGTTAAACAAGTTTATATCCTAGATGTCATCATCTTTTTTTATCCCGAAACAATATATCATAATACAGCCACTTGTGTTTATTTATTGAAGTTTAAAAATACTGGGATTTAAGTTTTATATGAGATCATAATCCTCTCCTCGTATATCTCTCACTTTAGGGCAAGCATAATTTGTTATGATCCATATGATATCATGTCAAAAAAGTTTCAGTTCAAACTAGCTAACAAATCTCATTTCATTTTACTGGTTAATTGGAAGCTTAAATAACACTCAGATATAATTCCGAGTTAACTCCAATTTATCCACTGAAGTCAAGCAGTTTCAGTGAATCCAGTATCAACATCTTTAATCAAGTTGTTCGAAGCAAGAGATAAAAGTGTTTCCAGTTCAATTTTTCAAGTTCGATCAAATATTTTTTTTTTTATCAAGTGCTCGTTCTTACATCCGAACCACTTCTATTTCATTTGTTTGTGCTGGAAAAACAAGCAATTTTTTTTAAAAGACACGATTTCAGTTTGAAAATATTAAGAACATCCCACCTCTTGGGTTGACAACAATTGCCCGTTGCGATATTAAAAATATCATCTAAACAATTCAGGTTTGAAAGGTTGCACGATGCAGTAGTGCACGCGACTAAACCTGGGACACGACTAATTTTCCGTCTATACAACAGTAGCAGGCACCTTGGAAGAAACCTGTTCCTGAAACTCAATTGAAGATCGATATATACAGAAGTTGTAAAGGTGCTATGGAGTTTCTCAGAGCCCTCGCCCCCTTTGCATAGACCTCTCAACAGCCGAAGAAGTGAAGTGTGAACAACGCCTTTTCATCCTTCGGAGCAGGATAAAAGGACGAGTTTCCCAGGTAGGTGTGATCATCAGGGGATAAAAAAGAAGAAAAAAGACCATCACTGTTTAAGCACATCAAACTATTTGAGCATGCGGAGCAGAATAAGTGTCAGGCAGAGACTACTGGTTAGGACCATAGCCTGGTAAATTCTCGGTGAATTTGATAGATGGCGCCAGAGTCCAGACAAAGATCATAAAATTTACATAGAAAAGTCAAATTTAACAAGATGACCATTTATATAAAAATATAAGGGACCTAACCAAGGAGAGAGCGGGATAGGGAGTTGACACGTCTCCCCTTTCCAGAAACTTCACATCATATTACTCCAAACCCCAAACTTGATACTGCAACGCAGTTGGGGGAAAGTAGAAAACGGGAAAAAATAGTGAGTAAATTTATCAAGGGGACGGGAGGATTGGCTACATTTCCACCAAATTCAATCCTCAAACTCATGTATGTGATCTAAGAGGTAGTTGGCTGCCAGCTCCTCATTCTTGTTGCAGGCAAAATACACCTCCAAAACAAGTGCAGGATCAAAACCCATAGCTCCAAGCTGAAATGGGTGCAAAGATGACAAAAAAAAAAGAGGTTAAATGATAATCATCCTGGTAGACAAAAGCGCCCTCCAAACCATCCACACAACTTAAAAAACAAGACATAATTAATGAAATCTAACTACAGTTAAAAGGTACTGTTATCAAAATCTTTCAAATAACAGTTTACAAGACTCCAGTTATTGTAAAAATGAGGCAGAACTTACACGTTCTATTGCTTCGCGCTCCTCAGGTGTGACTGTTACTGATTGCGGCATTGCTGCAGCAAGCGGCCCCGATACATTCCTATAGGCACATGAAAACAAATGAGCACAGCAATGTAGCATAATTAATAGGAAAAAAACAAAAAAGCAATTGATCTTACCCCTCTCCACCTTCAACAGGTTCATTGATCAGGCGGAGAAAGTCATCCTGGTGCTCTTGAATGAGCCTCATTAAGTGAGGATTTTGTTTCCCCAGTTCTTGGAGCATAGGCTGTCAAACAAAACGAATTAACACAACCTCTTTAGAGGAGGGAACATTAAATAACAAGAGGTAAAAAAAGAACCTGCAGTATCTGTGGGTTAGCCTGCACCATAGCTCGCAAGGCTTGGAACTGGCAATAATCACAGAACAAAGATTCAGTACCATTGGCTATGCATCAGTCAAAAGGTATCAGTTAACAAACAGGCAGAGAGAAAGAGAGAGAAACCTGTTGACTGTTCCTCAAAAAATCAAGAGTTCCTGCTTCAGCAGCCCCTGAACCAATGTTGGGAAGGCCCTTTGTGGGGAAAAACCATAACTTTCAGAGTCAACCACCCAGAAAATCTTACATAATTGATCAATAGTTATATACATGACAACTACCTGGGGGAAGAGATCTAAAGGATTTGCATTTGGTCCACCAGCAGGAACTGTAGTTGGTTGTGCTGGCTGCTGCAGAGGCTGGGTTGCAGGAGCTTGCTCGCTTACAGGGACTTGAGCCACAGGTGGGGCTTCTGCTTGTTCTGGGATTCCCTGATATTTGCAATTACCAAAGTTGAAACAACAAGATTGAAAATAACACAAATATAAGGGAGTGCTCTAAACATGCAGAACATTTAAAAAGTAACTTGGAAATGAAACTTCTACTTAAGAGACCCTCCTGGGACTTGGATGTTTGAGCAAAAGTAATGAACAGAGGACATGAAAAACTAAAATCAACAGCAACTTCATAAAGAAATTAACAGAAAAAAATTGTTCTTATTAACAACTGCTTCCCAGTCAATTCTTCAAAATTCAAAATCATTCAAAAGAACAGTTTGATTCATGCAACTCCAAGCAGCTCCTTACTTCTAATAAGATATTGTGCAATGGAACGCATTCACATTCCATGTTAACTAGATATAAAGTACAGCATCAATTATGTAGCACATTAACTTCTTCATTAATTAGAATGCATGCAAGAAATTACGTAACTACATACAAAGTTATTCAATCATATTCTTCGGTAAAATAAATATCACATAAACATGCACCGAACAAAACTTCAGGGCAATATTAGGTCCTCTCCTGAACCTTATTGCAACACCAGCAAAACCCACCCAGCATTTTGATGAATGTCTTCTTTCATAAATGAGATAACAAACAAATAAATCCACTGTCTTTCCCCAGAAAGAAAAGGAATTAAAAGAATCTCATAGACAGACAAAACTTACAGTATATAAATATTCTACGGCTCTCTCTGGATTATTGTAAGCAGCACGAAGAGCACGAACAACAGTATCTCTATCCCAAGAACCTCCACCCATATCAAGAATTTGCTGGACTGCTCCCTCCAAGTTATTTCCCGCAACAAGATTAGATGCTGCTTGGCCATATACACCAGACTCTGATCTGATTCAACAAATAATACCAAAATTAAAAAAAAAAAAAAAAACTATGTTGCACAGATAAAATGGGAGAGGGAGGTATCAAAGGAAAACAAAAGGATTAAAGGCACATTCCACCGTTCAAACATGCCAGACCACTAAACAAAGATCTAAAGAAGGAATAAAATACACACTCAGCAATAACTGACGAAACCAGAGCTGGAGCTGGCGCTGGCGCTGGAGCTGGAGCTGGAGCTGGAGCAGGAGCAGGAGCAGGAGCAGATGTTGGCCTGTTAAGTACAAACATATACAAAATGAGCAGATAACAGAATGCAAGATGTTAGAATCTTAGAGAAGTCAACAACTTTGCAGACAGAATTGGCATGGAACCCTTTAGACTCACAGTGCAGAAGTCACTGTGGAAGCTGGAGGTGCTGTTGACATTGGGGCACTTGTTGTGGGTGCCTGCACAAGCGCCAGTTTAATTCAAGACAGCGAATCGAGAGGGAGAGGGGGGGAACAAATATTTCTAATTGAGACCGATAAAACATTATGGCCAGTGTGCAGGTAACAAAAACTTTACAAATGAATTGCCAGGGGCTTCCCATAGAAGCAATAATGCAATTGAAGCCATTGTACTTCGAGCTGTTTAGTGCAAGTTGCAAAGGCATCAGAAACGACAACTATAGTGTTATTACCTTAGGGGTAGGAGCAGCTGATGCAGTTGAGCCCTCACCAGATGAGCTCTTAGCCTAACAATTTTTAAAGCAAACAATTAGAAAAGAAAAAAAACCTAGAAAACCTGAAAAATATAAATGTCACAACACAACATTGATCAGATATTTGGAGAAAGTAGCAAAAGGAAAGTGTTGAGATAAATAGTTTCACGCATACAAAGCATAAACATAACTCTAAACCACTTGCTAAAATACAATGTATGCATGCATGTATGAAATTAATAGTTTAACACAGGATGGGTACAACGTGACAAGATACATTGCTATTCTCCAGTCTAAAAACCCAAACAATAATTAGAAACACAACAAGTATTTTGCTGGTGTCGTGAGTGCATCTCTTGCAAGTTCAAATTAAATGTAGAGGAAACAGATTTCAAAAAGAGCACACAAGAGAAACAAATCTCACCTTCGATAACATGATAACAACAAAACTATTTTCAGCAACTTTATTTTCACCTAACGTGGTGTCATCTTTAAGAACTTTCCCCTGATAGATAAGCATTTGCTGTTCAGCAGGATAAACAGATGCCCCTTGAGCTGTTTCTATGTTCTTTTTGACATCAGCAACCTGTACACAACATAAAATAAAACCGAATTGCAATAAAAAAACCGAACAAACAAGACAAAAAAAAATAAAAAAATCAAATTATAGTGCCAAGCAGGAGGTATAATTCCGACAAAAACAACGGAAAGAAAACCTCAATTCACACAATAGGAGCATCAGTCCACTCAATTCCCAAAATCACAATCGAAAACACGCAGCAGCTTAAATTAAAACTAACAACTGATACAGATAAAAAAAATAACAATTTTGAATCTTAATTCAATTCCACAATTAGGCAATTCAAGTACAAGAAACAAGAAGAAGAACAAATCGTAATTAAAAATTAATGTTTAAGAAAAACCCTAGATAATTGAATTAGAATTGCAGACGTAAACAGAAAAATTAAAGAACAGATGCGAACCGTGTCTCCAGGTTGAACTTCGATGTCAAAAGTGCTGCCTTTCAAAGTCTTAACAAAAATCTTCATCCTTCTTCTTCTTCTTCACGATCTCCACTCTCGACCGGATTTTAATTCACTCCCCCGATCCGCAAGGGCTCTTGTTGTATATATACTGCTACTGTACCCAAAAGTGCGATGTTTAAAGGTATGCAGGCACGAACACAGACAAGCAAGGAATATCCGAGGGTATTTATGTCAATTAATGTCAAGCAGGTTTTAAAAAAAAAAACAATTCGGTGAGGTTTAGGAAAGATCTGGGGGAGACACGCGGGGTGTGAGTTGGGTCGGACGGGTGAGGTATTGCCATATGGCGAGGGTGACCCAGGTCGTCCTACATGGCGTGACGTGTGTGCTGTGTGTTGTGCTGTCGAGTAAGGCAAGGAAGGGATCGGTTTGTGTGCAGCGATAGTAAGAATGTTTGATTTTGTGATTCTAACTTGTTTTTTAAAATTATTTTTTATTTAAAAAATTATTAAATTTATGTTTTTTAATTGTTTCTTATAGTTTTAATATATTAATATAAATTTTTAAAAAATATATTATTTTTAATTTTTTTTTTAAAGCATAACCAAATAATACATGAGGTAACGATAACTCTAACTAAGAACTAAATTGACAAAGTAAGTGATAGATACGTATTAAAATCTCTAATTTTATATAACAAGAGCCCTCCAATATTTTTTTATTTTTTATATGGCTATAAATTATTTTATATAAAAATATTAATAATTAAATTTCACTAAAACAAAATAATTTAATAGTATAATTCCTCCTTTTCTTATTAATATTTCTTACCTCCGTTGTTTTTTTTTATATATTTCATTTATTTAATAAAAAATAAAAGCAAGAGACATAAAACTACTAAACAATTTAAAATAAAGATAAAAAAATGTCTTTTTAATTAGAACTCCTTTGTTCATTAACGGGGTCAATTTTTTTGATAATTTTTTACCATACCATTTGTTTTTTAAGAAAATATCTTTTCATGATTATAAGAATAAATTTTAAAATAAAAAAATAATATTATGATAATTTTAATTTGAATGTATTAGAAAAAACACAAGGATAATTTATTATTCGTCTACTGTTGTTATATGAAACTCTTTTGTTAATATGCTGAACTCAATCCAGCTCGACAGGTTAACCAAGAGACCACCCAACCGACTACTTGCTTGATCCAGGTTTCAAAATTAAATCATGTGTGATTTTACACAATATAACTAGGTTAATTTGACGAGGTCTAGACATTATATGGTAAACCCAATCAATACTTAGTTTGACTTAAAAAACTCAAGATTTTATGATTGATTTTTTTATCTAATTATCGAGGCCAACTTTGTAAATCAAACCTGAGTCTATGAGATACCATCACTTTAATTTTTTAAAATATTAAAATGATGATTTTTTAAATTGACCCAGTTACTCCATCAAATCCACGAACCAGGTCGTTAACTCTATTATGTTTAATAACTTTATTTTTTAAAAACAATTTTTATTTAATTATATAATAATAAAAAAACAAAAATGGCCTAATTAATTTTTTTTAAAAAAAAAAAGATCATGAAGGGCTCTACAAAGGAGAATGTGTATTAGTGTCATTAAAAATGCTATATTTTTATTAAAAAAGAGCAAAACTTGAATGAAATAAAATAAAATAATATCCTAGATATATATTTAACTAATTTACTTTAATTATATTTATTAAAATTAATGTGAAAAAAATAAAGACCGATAAAAGGCCATGTATCGGGCCTGGGTGGGCTAGCGAGCCCAGTTTATGAAAAAAAGCTAGGTATACATGCCTGGTCACCTTTATTTTTTTATTACAATAAACGAATGATGTGTCATCCACCTATTATTTAAAAAAAAACAAGAATAAATAATGAAACATCTACAGTGACGAGGATGCAACCTCCGTAATCATAATATAATAAGCAAATAACGCGTCATCCACCAGTTGTATTCTGGCCATTTTAGGTGGTATAAAATTCACTTGAAAATCAAATAACAACTCTAAG
>Ga0325403_1002420_pt1 | contig 16502 bp, 12 predicted proteins | sample PopdelMetagenome_19_FD_205665 | JGI IMG/M metagenome (GOLD analysis project Ga0325403, IMG submission 205665) | Populus deltoides microbial communities from Bellville, Georgia, United States - Xylem-PdKOR-R4 | ecosystem: Host-associated > Plants > Phyllosphere > Stem > Wood/Secondary xylem...
TAGTAGTATGTTATAATGGTAGTATGAGTGTCTTGCGTGCTAGATACTCCTAGGATTTGTAATTGAATTAATTACAAAAAAATTTCATAACGTACTCAGAAAAAACTTGAATGAAAATCACTTAACAAAAAAAAAAAGTTAAGTTTTCAATAAAATGACACTGTTTCTTACAACAAAAATTATAATTTGAATAAAATTATTCAAAATGGATGAATATTTTTAATTGAGAATTTAAAAAAAAATGAAAGTAAAATCGATATAAAAAATTATTGTAGCAAAATCGAAAGAACTATTGTTAAAGGGCTTTTTTTTAAGATTTTTCTAAAACAAAAGATAGAGAAACCCAATTTGAGATATTGAGTGTGTGATTTAATGGTTTAAAAAGAAGGTTTAGATTGTTAAAAAGTCATGTAATTGATGGGGTCATGGAGGATGTCGATACTAAGGTTTCTCAAGATGGTATTAGTGATAGACTTTTTGCTTGTGGCTTAATTACTTCTTGTCTACTTGAGGATTTCTTTTTCTTTTTTTTAAATAAATAGTGACTTACTTTTTTATAGGCTTAATGTTCATGTTGGGTCTGGATTTGGGTTGGACACTTAATATGTCTTGATTGAGTGACTAGATTGATTTATTTTATCATTTTTTTTCTTTTCATATGTTTTATTTACTCCTCACTCTGAAGATTTTATCTAGAATGTCCCAAAACTCCATTATAAAATATCAAATTATTATTATTTTACTATTCTACTACTAATTATAACTTACTTTGATTATTTCAATCCAATTTCTCATTTATTTATATTCAAATAAAAAGTAATATTTCAAAGTAATTTAAACATAGATGAAATGACATACAATTAATTGCATCACTTATTATGTATAGAAAGTTAAATGAGATTAAAACTTTGAGATGAAAAGATGAGTTTATTTGTCAAGAGAGTTGTATTGTTTATAAACAAGCTAAAGAGCTACTTGGTATTGTTTTTGTTTCTTATTTTCTATTTTTTATATTCAAATTTTTAAGAACTATATGCGATGTTTTAAAAGAAAAATTAGCAACAACCTTTGAAAAATTTCCAAAACAATAAAAAAATGGTTTTCAAAACTAGTTCTTTCAATGTCACTCTATATTTCTAGAAGTCATGTTAGGTTATAGACTTACGAAAGGGGCATGAATTATGGTGAGGGTTTATGTAGAACCTAGTTCAAAATGCTTGAGACATGGGCTAGGACCTACCTTAGGACCCTTAGAAGTCAATCAAAGACTAAGTTTAGGGTGCTTGGTTTTTTGTCAAGACTTGGTCTAACACCTAACTTTTAGGTTCAGGAATTGATTTGGATGACCTGAGGTTTAGTTTGGCATCTCAAGAGTTGATCCAGGACAATATTTTGAGGGTCGCATCAATATCGGTACTGGGGTTGGGACCATGAACAAGTTAGTGGTGCCTAAGGTTCGAGATATGAATGTATCTCATAGTTTAGTTTAAGATTTGGTCCTATGCACTTAGGTTTTTTGGTCAAGACTTGTACTAGGGATTAGGTTCAAGGTTCGAACAAGGCCAATGTAGGTGTTCAAACTGAAATCAAGTCCAATGTGATCAAAGTTTGGTTCATGATCAATTTCGAATGTCTAAAGTTGAGCAAAGGTCGATTTAGGACACCATGGTTCTAACTAAGAGCTAGACCTAGTTTGAGGAGCATGAGGTTTGAGGTTTAAGATATTTAGATGTGGGTCAAAACCTATATATAGACCAAGTTTGGATCACATAGGGTTTAAGTTGGGATACGATTTGATGAGCCTAGATTTAGTTTCAAAATGGGATTGAATTTGGTGCTTTAGATGAAAACTAAGATTGGATATAAGGTGTATGTGGTCAAGTTTAGGTGAAGTTCATGGCATATTGGGGTTAGATCTAGAGCATCCAAGTTTTGAATCCAAAGATCTTAGTGGTTAGTCTAATAACTCAAGTATTGAAACCATGAATAATTTCTTAAAAAGTAGTCAGCTAAATAAGTTTTCAAGTTTTAGGAAATAAATTAAAAAAAGCTTAAAAATTGAAAACATAAAAAAATAAAATGATACCAAAAAAATCCCTAATATATTGCTTTTAAATAAGCAACCAAATGAAAATCAGAAGTTGAAATGTTGAATAATTATCTTTCATAAAATATTGAATAAATATCAAACAATTATCTTTTAAATAAGTATCAAATAATTATATTTAATAAAATATATTTAATGAAAATCCCTTAAATCTTCCATGTTTTAAAAAGATTTAAAGTTGACAAGTTAAAAGTCATGAGTTTAATGTAATTGAAACCAAACACTATGATCTTGTTTTCTCTATTTGTTTCTTCATTGTTAAGAGAGTATTTGTTTTTGTAATAGAAAGTGTGGTGTGGTTTAATCACAATAAATAAATGTTTCATAAACATTAAAATGTAGGTTTGAAAAAGTGGGATCCATGTTAAAACTATGATCCAACCAGAGGTTCTCAAAAGCATATTTGACCTATTTTTAATATTCTTGTGCAAAAAAAGATTGAAGCTAGAAGACCGATTAATCTTTTGTTGACCAAAATACCCCTTTATCCTCTTTTCTCATCCCTACTCTCCCGATAACCCAGTGAAGCAATTATTCTCATCATCCACATTTTTCAATCTCTTCACCAACATTTTCCCTTCTTGTAGAACCTCTGTTTGCAGACGTTGTTCTTCTTTTTTTGTTTTTATTTTGTAGCCACAAACAATTACAAAACCTATAAACCAACTCTAAATCTACACAAACCACCATCTACGATCAAGATCTACAAAATCCACCACCAGATTTGTTTTCCTTAAGTCATGTAATCCCTTTTTCATATATAAGCAAGTGCTTTCTGCATAAAAATCTAGGTAAATTTTGATTTCAATACTTCTTCAATTTTATCTGTGCATGTTCTTAAAAATATCAAATCTAACCAGATCTTGTTCACTGTTGAAATTGTATCCCTATCAGTAAGTTTGCTTGGGAACTTTCTCAATGAATGTTTTCGGGTGATGTTAGGGTAGGTGATGAGACCAAAATACATCTAAAGAAGATGTTAATCTAAAGGAGGGTAATGGAGATTCTGAGGAAGATAGTATATCAAACTTTGTTGAAAATGTTAGCAACATGGTTGTTGGTGTCAATGCTAGTGTTAAAACTAGTAATCCTAGTAGTAGTGATAAGAGAAAAGTCACTCAAATTGTTCCAATAAGAGTTTTAAAAAGAAGAGAGGTTCTGGGATGGGAACGCAACTTCGTTGCGCTTAGGTAAATTGGTTAACAATGTCTTTATAAAAAGTGACTATGGGTTTTATGGATAGGAAATAGTGCAACTTTGAGAAAGTGATGGTGAAGTTTCACTCCATAGATGAAGTTGTTTTTTTGGAGTGGATTATATGGTTTCTTTACTAAATATTTTATAGTTAATAGTAGGAGGAAAATGTGGGCAACACCGATAACTATAGAAAGAAAACTTTAATGGTTGAAACTAATGTTTTAGAGGAGATTAAACCTCAAACCATGGGGTACATCTTAATATTTAAAGGGTACTTTAATTATAGATCACTTGATATTGATGTGAAACCAAAAATATGTCATACATGTTTTTGACAACTAATATTGGAATTGATTCTTATAATTCAAAATTGTTTTGACTATTAAAGGGCACATCTCAGAACTTTGATTATCATGTATCTAAGAAGATAGAAAAAGATGATGTTAGTTGAGTTACAACAATTTTAACCTTGAGCTATTGGAGGAAAGGATATAGAGGGTCGTATGGTGTTATGTTAGTCATATAATTATTGGAAAGTCAAACATGAGAAGAACTTGGTAGGGGTGATTATTTTCGATTCAGTTTTTACCTATAAAAACAATCAAACCAAAATTTTGTAAAATATAAAAAAAACCAAAATCAAACTGAAATTGGTTCCAACCGACCGATTTCAGTTCGATTCTATTTAATTATTTTAAATTAAAAACTAAAACCCAACCGACCGGTTTCGGTTTGATTATTTTATATTAAAAACTGAAAATTATATTGTTTTTTGGACTTCTTTTGGACTTTTAGTGGGTTTTTTCCTGTTCGGTTTGATTTATTTCTTAATTAAACTAGTTTGGTTTGGTTTTTTTATTTCAGGCTTATGAAACCGTAACCGAACCGATTTTTTTTAAAATATTCTAATCGGTTTAATTGGTTTTTTTATTATTAATTTTTTTCAGTTATTTTTTTTGGTTTTCTTGGTGATGTGTTTCTATACCAAAAATCTTTGCAAGAGTTCACAGAAGCTAAACATGGCGGGGTTGTGTTCACGGGAGAAAGTGTGACCAATTTACTAAAATTACTTAGGGGTGATTATTTTCAGTTCAGTTTGGTTTTTATAAAAAAAAGTAACCATATCGATTTAAAAAAATCGAAACCAGTTCAAACCGAATGGTTTTGGTTCGGTTATTTTAGAACAAAAACCGGTTCAAACTGACCGATTCCGGTTTGGTTTGGTTTGACTCGGTTTTTTCCGGTTTGGCTCAAGTTTTTTTCGGTTTGGGTTCGGTTCAGTTTTTTTGGTTTCAGGCTTATAAAACCGAAACCGAACCTGTTGATTTTTTTCAAAATTCTAATCGGTTTAATCAGTTTTTTTCATGGTTCGGTTTTTTTGGTTATTTTTTTCTAATTTTCTCGATTTAATCAGTTTTTTTGATGTTTTTCGCTTACCTTTGAAATTACTATTGCATGTAAACTACCAGCTTACTTTTATTGATATAAAAGGCGTGAGAGTTATTGGAACCATAGTTTTTAGGCTCGGCCTAGTGGCTAACTTGATTCAAGACCCGAGTTTCAAGTTTTGACCGAGTCACTCGGATTAATTCTTTTTTTAATCAAAATGATGTTGTTTTAGTAAAAAAACAAAAATCAATGGGTTGCAATCAGGTTTTTGACCGGGTCTTGCCGAGTCAACCTGCCGGGTCACATTAGGTTTTTCCTTTCCATATTTTGTCTTCAATCCTGCCCGGTTCCAGCTTCGAGTCAGCCGGATCTTCGGTTGACCCGCCGGGCCAGGTTTCAAAACTATGATTGGAACAATCTTTTGAGAGCAATCTTAAATAAAGATGAAAATTTAATAAATTCCTCTCTTGAGACACGGACGAATATGCAAATGTAAAGCAAATGGCGGTCCGAAACAGCACCGTTTCATGCACATCATTTTGATTCATCCCAACCTTCCAAAATGGAAATAAAACATAACGCCTCACTGGCTTTATAATTTTCCCTTCCCGCCAAGTAGAAATTGCGTTTTGTAATATTGACATCATTTCCTCAGATTTCGAATTCCGAAACCACAAAAAACACTTCAATAATGGAGGATATCGATTGGAAGAAGAAGAAGAAGAAGCAGAGATGGAGCGTAACCTACACAAAGCACATCAAGCAAAAGCGAAAAATCTATCAAGATGGTTTCTTAGATCTTCACTTCTCCACAAACAAGGTAAATTCATACGAGCTTTCAATTTCATGTTAAATTCGTAAGAATTAGGTTTTCCGTATTTTTATTTCTTTTCTGCGCTTGCTTCGTTTGTCAAATTCGTGTTTAGGTCATGCTGTTTGACGAGTGCGAGAAGTTATTAGAATGCAGAATCTTGAAGGATCAAGAAGTTGTTAGTTCCAGTGAAACCCTAACATTCAATTCCTTTCTTGTTGATGTTGGAGATCCTGAGGTCGGTGGTGATAATAATAGTAATAATAAGCTACCGGTATCAGATTTGAATTTTCACGGAAGAGATAGGAAAATTACCGAAAGGTTTGGCTTCATGCGTCGACAAAAGTTTAGAAATCCTTCGATTTCTTCCCCCGGTAGTGATGTTAACAATAATCTGTTTTTGAATTTGTTGTTTTGACAATTTTATAATTCAAATGTATTGCTAATTTTTGTGGTCAAAGGTGGAGAGGAAACCGTGGAGAAGAATGAAGCACGACCGGATTGTCTAAGCACGTCGCAAAAGATCATCAAAGGTTAGTTTTACTTATTTTGTTGTTTGATGAATTTATTGTTTTTGTAGAAATGATCATGTTGTTTGTTCTCTCGATGTTCTTAGGATGACAGTATCGAGATGCTAATTCTTATGGGCCTAAGTTAGATAATAGTTTGTGTTTGAACTTGTATCGGGCTAAGTTGTGATGGTTGCTTATGTTTTAGAGATCAAGAAGAGTGAACTGCGAAGGTATGCAGTGCCAGAGAGCAGTCCAGATGTGTCAAAAAGTGCAACAGGTTTGTCGTTGAATAGAATTTTTCCATTTTCTTTGAAGGTGTTGTTTGATTTTTTTTCTTTTTCATGTTTTAACAAATGAGGGAGCATCATGTAACCATGTCATTCCTACCTTGAAGCAATTGTAGAGGTCAAATTAGTCATCATTAAGGATTTAGGAAATTGTTGCTTCTTTATCTTGTATGACGCTCTAAAAGTTCTTTGCATTTTGATTGTTCTGTTTCTATAATTTCAACTCTTTATGCTCTTTTTTAGTTTGATTCCTCACTAACTTCTTTCTGGAATAGAATGGCAAGTCCTCTACACTACACTAGTGACTCTAAGGGCCAAGAAGTATCACTTTTGATTTTTAATTTATCCGTGTGTAGTGAAATTAACGTGTTGAATCTCTTAAAATAACAAAAAGGTAAATTAGTGCTCGGCAAACCAAGCATCAAGCACAGCATATCTGGTTCAGATGGCATGCTACTCATTTGGATCAGTACAAACCACATCAATGCTATTGATTCCTGGGAACTACAGTTAGATGGTCATACTCATCATGTGCATGGATGGTTTGGTGTAGCTGTTGTGTAAGATTCTAACAGCTGTGATGTCATGCTTGATTTGCACACCAAAGGATGCTTCTTATGATGGTTTTCTGTTTACTATTAATAAGATGGTTCTCAATTAGGATTCTGTTTCTTTTGTTATGTTTGTGCTATCTGCATCCCTTTTAGAAAACTTATGGTCAACATTTTCCCTTTTTCAACACAGAATGGCAGGTCTTATACACTACGCAAATGACTCAAAAGACCAAGAAGTACCACGATGGTTTCTTAAGACTTGCAAGTCGTGAATCCTTAGGGACGCAGGTTAGTTTGAGGACTTACGCAAGTCAGTCTTATGTGCAAGGCTAATCATCTTGTTTGTTGAATTCTAAGAATCATTCACTCCAGAAGCTTTGCTCTGATTAATTATTTATTAGGTAATTTATTTTGCCATTTAACCTATTAAAAAAAGTTAAACAATAATGTGTGAATTTACTATAATGACATTTTTTTTTTAGTTTTGCTTTCTTTCTTATAACAATTAATCTCTAGCTTCATTTTTGGGTGTACATTCAGATCATGCTGTATGATGCAAGCAAGAGACAATTAGATTGTAGGTTCCTCAAGAAAGATGAAATAATAAGTTCTGGTGAATCAATATCATTTGATGCTCATTTGGTTGACATTGGAGAACCTGGAGGAGAAAATCAGCTTCTAGAGGATTTGAACATTCAAGGAAATAATTCTAACGATGCTAGAGAACCGGGAACAATGCATGGACAGCCAAATGGTATTAACGACAACAAATCCGTTGCAAAAGGTTAGCCAGCATGATTGTTGATGTGGATTATTTCTCTCTCTCTCATGGTGGTTGTTGAACCAGTGTTCTGTAAGGTTATTGATCGATATCAATTTCTCATCACCAGTATCCCTCCAGTAGTCCTAGTCATCATTACCCTAAAGTTGCTCCTCTCGTAGCTACATATATCTATTGATATCTTTTGCATTCCAGATTTATAATTTTTTCTATTCTGATAATCTGACTTTTATAACACCATTCTACCTTTTGCATTTGATACCTCTGCAATGCAGAGTGGTGTGCTCTGTACACTAGTCATATAACTCAAAAGGCCAAGAAGTACCACAGTGGAATCCTCAGGCTTGCTTCTTGTGGTTCTTACAGAATGCAGGTTGCTCTACAAGCTTTACATTATATCTGAGCCTTTCCTTGGTTGTTCCTAGGATTCATAGTGCTTCAATTTAATATAGTCCCTTTTGGTTTGCTTTCCTAATTTAATGTTGAACCACTTTCATGTACTTCATGGTAATAACGAAGCTTTTTCGAAGTACATGGCCTTTCTTAGGTTGGATAGTCATTTATTTACTTTAGCTTCTTTAATATACACCATCTATTTACTTTAGTTAGGGAGAGTTCCACTGGAAATTGTTTTATCCTAGATGGTTTTCAACTTAACGTATGTGGTAGCTTGTAGGGTTTTGAAAAATCTTAATATTGGCTTTCTGCACAAAATTTGTTGATTATTTATGTATCTTGGGGAAAGTCATGACTTTGAGATATCTGCTCAATGATTAAGTTACATGCTTGCAACTTTGTGTGGTGTGCTAAGCTGCAAGAACTGCAATGAATTTGTGAAATCCAACTATTATAAACGAACCTTATATTTAAAAAATAAACCATTACATGGTCTATACTCTGATGAAGTATTCTGTCAGTAACCGTATTCATTTGCATAGTACTCGATAATTTAAGGAATAAGAGTACTTTGTTTTTATTTTTATTTTTATTTTTTACTGTTCCTTTCTGCTTTTCTTAAGCCGTTCAAGTATGCAGGTCACTTTATTAAGTGAAGGTAAAACCTTCCTGACCAGTAAGTTCCTCAGCTTGTCAGAAGATGTGAAAGTCGGAAGCAAGCTTGCACTGCCAAAATATTTGGTAGAAGTTGGCGAGCCATTAATGAGTTCTGAAGGTATTATTGATTGAACTTGGATTTTACTTAACCTTTTTTATTTCCATTGCTTTGGAATTTAGCAGTATCTTGGGGTTTGATTTTTCCTCCTGAAACTTATTTCACCTTTAGAGAAACTTCAAAACAGTGCCTTTTCAACAAAAGCTGCAGACTCAAATTTTAGCATGTACATTTATGAGGAGATGAAATTTCTTAAGACAATCCCTACAAAGAAGCCTTTGCAGGATTGTATGTACCACGGATACCTCAACTTTATTGGACAGAGAGCAATGCCCTTTTATTTGTCTTTAATTTAATGCTTTTGTAGCTGAAAACTTGTGAATTTTTATTTTTGACAGGAAAATATCAAAACACTTATTTAAGGGAAGATGCAAATTCAAGAAGCATCTCTATTGAAGATAGAACCAAGTTGTGCAATGCTGTTCCTACAAACAAAACTTTACGCAATGGTGTGTTTTGTTTTCCTTGGTTCATCAATTTCACAACATTATTGAGTTCTGAATCTGATCTCTTTGATTGTACTATATGGGTTTTGTACATATAAAAAATTTCCAGTATCTCTGGTTCTACTATCTAAATCAAGTTGTGTTTAGAAAGTTTACATGTCATTCCATAATTGGGCATAAGACAATCAAAAAGTTACTTTGGAATGTATTTGTCAACCAGCATTAGCATGCAGTGTGAATTAAAGACTTCTGCGAATGCTAGTCTTACATTTTGTGTGAAAACCAAAGTTAAATAGGTCAGAGTCATTATGTATTTGTGATTCACAATTCTAATTATGATGCTTTGCCATATTGGTTAAGCTTAAACTAACTGCAAGTTTTCACCTTTGCAGCCTGTCAAATCTTGTCCATTCTCCAAAAACCTGCAGTTCAGGGGAGTATTGCTGTCCAGTGTATTGATAAGAGCATAAATACCTCGACTCTATCTGAAGACTCTGAATTATCGAGACAATCATTCCCACATGAAGGACCCAGTCAAAAATTGGATGATGGAGGATCATGTAAAATTGTGGACATTGAGATATCTGCTGATCTCAACTTTTCCGAAGGCAGGTTTTTATGCAATATGTGATCGTGCAGTGAATGCTTCTTTTTGCCCAATCTTCTAGGTCATGTCTTTCCTAATATCTAAATTTTGAGAATCTGGCTGTATTTAATCTTGCAGTATTATCTACTTTTAGCGGTAATCAATTTCCCAATGACACTGTAGCTGCTGGAAATTTTGAACAGGTTTGGGCTATTGTTCCCCCATGTCATCTCTGAAAGTCCTATTTCTGCGTATGCCTACATTATTGTCCTTGTGCTCAGAAAAGTTTCCTCCATTTTGGCAATGTGTGCAACCATGTGATTGTTCTGAACTAATTGATTGTGCAACCATGGCTAAGGATTTTAACTCTTCTACAGAAAAATCAGTAAAAATCCACACCAAAATTTGCACATATAAAGATTCAGCTCATTTCTTTGGACATCAGAGTATATCGTCTGTTGTCTGGAGTCCAAATACATGAATTATACAACACTTGACCAGTGTTTTTCATACTAAGGCACAAGCTTATTATTATTATAGGAACATGAATTGCACTATCCTGCTACTTTTTTTTTTATAAGTTCCGTGGTTCTGAAACTGTATGTTTTCTTGCATATCTTGTGTAGTGTCATCCGGCCAAAGTAGAAGCTGACACCAAATGCTGTGATGAAGCTTTTGCTTCTAGTATTTCCTGTTTGATGGGTTCCTGTACTCACTGTCCTAATGATGATAAAAAGAAGACCCTTGATCAGCCCAAGAGTGCAAGGAAAATGGATGAATGGCCTACATTCGATCTTGGATTTTGAACAAGGGCTGTTATGTACACGTGGCTTAGTGGTTATCGATTTTATTGCATAGGTAAAGTGTGCTTCATATGACATTATGCTCCATATATCGCCACATGCATGTGTAAGAAATACTTGACCTGGTTTTTCCCATTATCTCTTAACCAAAAACTGTTGCATGATTGCTGGATGCGAGTCTGTACTCGAAATATCTACTCATGCATGCAAGAAATCTGCACGAGTAGGTTTCTTCTCCCATCTCTTAGGACATTCTTCGGCCAAAAACTGATTCATTGAGTTTATTCTTTTTTTTATAAAAGACAAGGTTTCATTATAACTATTTGATCCGCGCTTCTCTTCTCTATAGGTTAAATATTTTTTTCTTAAAAAATTATGTATATGTAGATTTTTACATGTTTTTGTATATAATAAAATCCCAAGCAAAATTCAAAAAGTTCATGCATACATCTAATTAAATAAATCAATAACTATTTATGCAATATTTTTTTTATTTAGTCCAATCCCTACCTAGTCAAAGTTAATCAGTTAAACTTGTGATCCGAGTTATGAATTTAATTGAGTTTAATATTTTTTTTATATAAAAAATAAACACCTATAAAATCAATAACCAATAAATTATCAAAGTGGTTAGAAAAAAATGAAATTGAAATAAATTACAATACTTAATTAATAATCAATTAAATATTAAGTGATGAAATAAGAAAAAAAAAACAAGAGGAAGAAAAAAATATAATTGTAATGGATAAAAATAAAAAAAAAGATAAAAAAGCAAGAAGGCCTTGCTAGGAAGTCTCAGAGTTCTTAGGTCTTTAGAAAAAGGTCCAAGTGCGCGGGTCTGGAGTAACCTACCCTTCTAGGCCTTATTTTTTTTCTTAAGGTGTAGGTGATTAATGCTTTTTTTTTTTTAATTTAAAAAAAGGCAATGTATTGCTTGTATTGCCTAGATTCCAACAATCTTTAGTTGCTAGAAAATCGAGCTATTTCAGGTTAAGAGAAGTCTATTTTCAATCATATTTTAATTTGAAAAAACAAACACCCTAAAGACTTTCTAAAACATATTTATAGCCTCTAATAACTATAAATTTGCTCTATAGCTTACAATCAACCTGAAAAAAAATTATTTTTGGATTTAGATCTATCATTTCAGGCATGTTAAAGAAAAAACATATCTTGTATAAACTTTTTCTATCAATAGGAATGTATTGACACCAAAACCACCCGTTTTCGTGGCTGAAATCGCTCTCAATTGAGACTCTCTCTATCACCGGAATTCAACTATTTTCTCTCTTCTTTCTCAAACAAGACACCAAAAAATAAGAAGAATAAAGTTTGGAACCAAAATTGAATTTCATAAGTTATTAAGGTATGAAAGTTTATAATTCATAAAGTTAGAGGACCAAAGTGTACGTTTAGCCCCAAGTTTAGAAAAAATCATCTCCTTTGTCATTTTTTTCATCTTAGTCCCCTATCTTTGTATCTATTCCTTCCTTAATAAATGTTCTTTAATTGGCTATTAATTTGGGCCTATAAAAAAAGATTTGTTCCTTAATGAACAATGGTGTGGGAACAATATTTTTCTCATGCCTTTTAGAGTATTTCTTAATAAAAGCATAATATAGGCATGAGTTATAGAAGTTTGGAATCATCTAAAAGATTTAGAATGGAAGTTAGTTGTTTTGCCAAACCTAATTTTTACCCCTTATTAGAGGATGTATAATTGCTTCTACAGCTTGTGTTGTCCAAATAACATTAAACATGTGTTTTTGCATATGGTGTGTATTTACATAAAAAAATCATTTATATATCAATAGATAAGAACAATACTTGTTTATTGTCGTACAAAGAAAAGAAAGTTAAAACCAATTATATTCTAATTTATTCAATTCAATTTATCTTTTTTTCTAGTATTTACTTGCTTTATTGTCTTCTTTAATTTTCATTATCTTTTAGTTCCTTGTAATTTCTCTTCATAGACATCTGTCTTTTTTTCATGCATGGTGGTAAACAAAATAGATAACATTTTTTTAAGGTTTAGAGTCTTGGTATTCCCACGAAATAGATAACCTTTTCTTAAGGTTTGGGGTCATGGTATTCCAACTCTCCACTTGATTTTATGAGGCTCTTACTTGTCTCTTTTTAGGATTAAATTCCTAGTTGTAGTTTCTCTTTTTTGAAAGGAAAAAACAAAGAACAAGTAGCTTAATTAATTTTGAAATATCTAAATTGATTAAATAGATTGGTACACCTAGTGAGACAAAATTCAATATTTGTTCCATTAACTAACAAAAAAGTCACAAAAACAAATACAAGTAAACTTGTTGTTACTACTATGTTTAATGAGCAATTAACACAAGTAACAAAGAGATAAATTTATTGGTTGTGAAAAACATGATATTCCTTCATCACCATAAATTTCTATGAATACACAAGTGTTAGATTTGACACAAAAGAATCGTCATCATTTAATTTATCACTACAACAGAGAGCTACATTATGAAAAGTACCATTAAATCATGGTTGCTCCTAAATAGGGCTTTATCATGATGGGTAATAGATCTATGCAGGCCATAATCAATTGAATTAGATCTATAATAAATCGTGATAGAGCATGTTTGGAAATTTGTTGACCTATATACCTAGAAGGCAAGTCCTAGGAAATTCTGTAGTCATAAACACTCTGGTATGGGTTTTGAAAACTATTATGCCTCTTATAGGCTATATGCAATTTATTAAGTATAGAAAAACCACAACTTAGACATGATAACCACTAATATACTAGCTACTTTACAAATACATAAGCAACCATGTGCCAATTATGTGGTCCCATAAACCTATTTTCCTTAGCAACAACCTAGAAGTGGGTAGTTTCATGCCTTATAGGCTACTTCACAATAAAGAAATCTCAACCACCTTGCACAACAAACCCCTATTGTCAATCAAGCGAGAGAATGATAGATGGTACTAAACTAAACCAATACTTAAGCTAGATAAGGCTAGAAATATGATAGATAACAAGACCTATATCCAATCGTACGTATCCTGAATGAGTTAATATATTGTACCTAATTTATAGAGGAATAAAGATTGTAGATTTCAAATAATTCTTTGAGGATGAAAATTGATCTATGAGGGAACACATCATCAAGTTTATAAACTAAAGTGGAGATGGTGCAGTGAACCCCTTTGTGGAGTTAAAGTTGTTTGGCTTATCATTAACCAAGACAACTTTCCATTAATTCTTGATGCTGCCACCCAACTCCATCAATGGTTAGGAAAAGATAGAGACTCGTTTCCATGAGCACTTTTACATAACAGAATCAGAGGTAACATTAATGACTTAGCCAAAATTGTCTAGAACTTATGGAATCAACTGAGGGTTATGCCTTTTGATTAAAGACATTAAAAATTAAGTTCATTATAGCAATAATAAAGTAGAAGTGAATTATACTCATTCTAAAAGGGCTGTAGTAGAACATAAGGAAATGATTTATAGGAAATAAATAATTAAACATCTACACCCTAACAGACGATGCTGCTCATTACAAGAAGATGTTAGCAAAACAAGTAGAAAAGAAGCCACTTAGGGGAACATACCTAGTTGACTATTCAAACGATGTCGTGAATCTACATTCCCTAACTAATTTAGACTTAGATAAAGAGTTTGAGGAAATCCAACAACTAATATCAATCATAAAAATAAAAGAGGGAAGACTATTTGAGATAACAACATTAAAAAAGCCTAGAAAAGCTATTAAACCTAGTAGCAAAGAAACAAAAGCTACCCAAATGGTTGAAGAAAACAATGAATACTCTTATGACATAAAAAGAGTTGAGAAAATATTTGATCAATTGATGGGGGAAAATTAAGCTCCCTAACAATCATTACACCCCCCCTCATTTGACTAAATTAAAAGGAAGAAGTATTAAAAGTGGCATGACACTAACAATTTTGTTATCTTTATAAACTAGATTCAAAAGGCATTAAAAACTTGTTGTATTCATTTTCTAAACAAAAAGATGAAAGTAAATAACAACTCATTCTCCAAAGTAATAATAATAGTGGTTACCCCTAACCTAAAACGACTTATTGGTTAAAGAGAATTGTAAGAGGTAAAACATAATCGACCATGATAGAGGCTAGAATTATTAATGGATAATAATACTAGGAGAAAATATATAAATAATGGCAAAACAAAAAAAAATGGTGATAAAAGTGCAGAACATACCTCTTTATGAGGTATATAAGTGCCATACTTGTTATATTATCATTCCAAAGACCTATATGACAAATCTAAACATGTATTAACTCAGTGACATGCCAAAATATTTAGGCCTAAAAGATTAGTTAACAATGACTAACATAAACACTAGCAACAATATAAATCATATTAACTTAACAATGAAGAGGATGATGATATTGTCATCAACCACTACTATCTCCTAAATATGAAAAGGAGATGAAAACAAGGAAACCTATCCAAAGTTCAGTTTAGGAGAATACAATGCCTAAAAATCTTGGCAAAAAAAGATGATGAACAATCATGCACCTCATCAAAAAGAGAGGTTTTGAATGCTGAAGATATCAATAAAGTGGTTAATAATAAACAACCTCAATCACTATTTAGGTTGGTAACAAGAGGCACCCAAGATCGATCTATGTTAGAGATTGCTCCCAATTATGTACAAATCAATAACGATGATTGACGATTAATTTCTACTAAAGAAAAAATCATACAATAATAAAAAACATTTGTAGAAAGAGTGGAGAGGGTTCCTACCCCAACAACATCTTCATCTCAAGAGGTTACATTGGACCATGACCTACTAAAGAAATATATTACTGAATAAACCTCTAGAAAGGTAGATAAGAAAATCATAGAGATAGTTAAAAAGTTTGTGAAAAAAACCTATTTATAAGTTGAAAAAGTGAAGAGTACACCTAATGCTAAAGTAAGACTAGATGTCAAATAACAATAAGAAAATGTTGTCCTATATGCTTGGTCAACATCTAAGGTGCTTGAACTAAAGAAATAAGTAACATAACACTAACCCAAGTCTTTGTCAATCCTACAATAAGAAAGAAAGAAATAAAAAAACAGTGTTAATTAAATAACACTCTAATAGGGGAAAACCATTACCTTTTATAAAGAAACAAATAGTGGCAAAGACTAAGGACAACAACAACATCTATACTTCAAAACAAACTAATCTTACAAGGTGTAACATAACTTCAATAAATGCTTTGATCGAACTAGAGGAATAGTTCAAAGAAAAAGATGATATGATTGTCGATGTTGATGACTTTTTAGATTATGGTTTGTTTGAAGAAGACACTAATATCCTTATTAATGGTGATACATAATATAAAAAGAAAAAAGAAAAGATCCAAGCAATGTTAGATTTGAATTTTAGTGTAAACTTTCCTCCTATTCAGTTTTACATTATCGAGCATAACTTTTAATTAGATTGTTGGATCAAGCTAAACATTTTATAGGAGTTTCTAGACATGTTGTTATACAATGGGTTAAAAGTTCAAGTAAATCGGAGTTTGGTAAGGGATTATTTTAGAGGGTTAAAGTTGCTAGATAAATCTTGTCAAACTTATCTATCTGGACCTTCATTTACTATTTGGAATATATCTTTAGATAAAGAAGGAATTATGCTAATATTCTAACTGGGTTGGAAAGTAGACATTCATACTTTTTTTGGAGATATATGGTAAGCCTGCTAATTCATTCAGACAAAGAAGAATGACATGTTTGAAGTCATAACTGAAATCTGTTAAAAATGTGCAAAAATTGAAGAAACTTTGTTTCCTTGTGTATTATGGATTTTAGTTAATACAATGATTTTTT
>Ga0325403_1002423_pt1 | contig 16492 bp, 8 predicted proteins | sample PopdelMetagenome_19_FD_205665 | JGI IMG/M metagenome (GOLD analysis project Ga0325403, IMG submission 205665) | Populus deltoides microbial communities from Bellville, Georgia, United States - Xylem-PdKOR-R4 | ecosystem: Host-associated > Plants > Phyllosphere > Stem > Wood/Secondary xylem...
CAGTTTCTAAGAAACACACGCACAAACTCGAAACAGATCCAACTAAAAAACATTCAATCCGGACACTTTTAAGATGTGTAAACGATCTATGAATCCTATTATTTCAATACACATAATATTGATTGAGATATCTACAAGACAACATAACTCATGAACAGTCGTCAAGGCCATGAAACCATAGGAATCTAAAGTTGCTTTAGCCTGCCAAAATCCAAAAGATCCCAAGTATTCAACTGTAGATAAACCCTCCACACTTGTTGTGCTCGCAACCCCTTTAGATTACAGTTTGTTCTATAAATAGAAATAGACAAAGGCGTTTTACCAAATCACCTAGGTTACTTTCGTTATTTATCTTTGTTGATTTTTCCAACTAAATTAGTGTTCCGCCACAGTAGTTTTATTGGATCTAAATAACAAGTTTGCCAATCCTAACAAAAGAAGCATACCACCAAGCACAAAGCCTGTTTCGCTCCTTATCAACTGCGGAAATACACTCAACAAAACACACCTTTGCCGAACATTTTCGCTATCCAAGCACTTTTACAACATATAAACTAATAATTTGTTGGTTAGTTTCAATCAAACCACCCTAAATATTCAAGCCAGCCATTTTCTTCCATTAAACGGTCCAATCCATTCAAAAGGAAGAACAAATGTGTGAAACGTCTTCTTGAATGTGCATCTCCAAATTCAGGACTTCCACTACCGGAAAGACTAGAATGGAACATATGACTCGGGTCGAAAAGGTTGTTCTTTTTATTTACGTTTCTACAGGTGCCACTCCTGCATCTAGAAATCCTTAAGTTTTCTTCACTGCTTTCCTTATTTCTAGTCATCCAATGAAACCTTTCCTCACCCAGCCACATCCTGGTCATAAGCTCATGTAGCACAACTGGTCTTGAAAGTTTACTTCCAAATTCATAATTTGTTTATAGCATGCAAATCCAACCATCACATTTGAATCAATCATCCTTATGGTGTTTTTTGCATTTTCAATACACTAAAAGCAGTGTGCTTTTAATATTTTGTTGTCAGCATGTAAGCCTACAAGAACAGGCAATCATTGGATGCATGAAACAGAGAAACCGAAATGCAAATGCCTGAGGCAAGACTAGTTTCCATACATGTTTAAAATCAATTATATCAAGTGCATGTTACAAAAATAGATGAGAGACTACAATTGAATCACAGTATACACTTTTCTTCTATTCATCTCCATCTAACTACCGAGTTGACATTTCACGGTATTCCTAATGTTCCTATTGAAGCCAGCCCTATCATCAAACAGCTTAAAAAGAAAATGGGTTTGCAAAGTGAAAATACCTGAAATCGATGTAGAAATATATGGATGAACAGGAAGTATATCTCAAAAACCATAAGAAATGAAGCAAAAGCACTTGAAAATCAATTTGGCTGGTTGAGCCCTTACAGTTTTCTGCTCCCACAACAATAGCTGTCATCAATTTTCTCCTCTAGCTACCCGCTAAAGCAGAGACTTGAGAATCGCTAAACTTCTGCTTTTCAAAAGCACTGAAAATTCTGTGGTAGCCATGCAAAATTGCCAAATAGCCAAAAAATCTGAGAGAGAGAGAGAGAGAGAGAGAGAGAGAGAAACTGCCAGATTCTACATCTCAGTTAGGCATCAACCTGATCAGACACTATTTAACATATTTCTGTTGCTTCTTTGCTGATAAGAGGGAGCCTGGTGAATTGACTGCCTCGCGCCTAGAGCCATAGTTTACTAATTCACATTCTGATTCATCATCATCACTATTGATGCTGTCTGGAGTGGACCTATTCTGGTTTGCTCTGCACTGCAAAAGAAATACATTGTAGTAATAGCTCACCAGATCTTCCCTTCTCCTACTTGGGAAACATCGGAATATCTCGTCCCAAAAACACTTATCAAGAGATAGAGGATTTGACCTCACTATAGCTCCAAACTTCTTTTGATCTTCCACCGCCCAGGAGAGTTTTACTTCTTCACCCATCTTATCAAATCTCCATTGATTAAAAGCCTTCCCCAATTCACGCATCACTCTCACCCTTCGCTCAGTAATGTGAAATCTAACACATTTGATAGATTTTGGCACTTGGCAACCACAGGAATCTGACCTTCCCTTACCGATAGGTTCCCTTTCAATAACAAAATTGTTAATTGAAGTGTCAAGCGGCCAAACCCGAGTCCCAAGCCACTTTGAGTCACTTTCAGAAGCCATGCCAGTCCATTCTGGTACTTCAGCCTGAAAAACTGGCCCCACAGGAATTCTCTTTGTAATTGGCAGGTCAAGCACTGAACATTCAGTTGAAGAATCACCATCATAAACCCCTTCCATGCAAGAATCTGAATCAGTTTGGGTGGCTGCAGAAGATGACTGTGAGCAAACAAGTGCTTGAGACGATGTTTCCCCAGGAAAAAGCTTTCTACATTTTAACCTCTCTCTAAGATTGTAACTAGATCCAGCATGGTCATCATACATACATGGATGCATCTTCTGATATTTCTACAAAGTGGTAATATATTGTGACTTACATTACGTAATAAATTGGAGATAATTGGATTGTTATGGTATTAACATAAACTGAGCTACATAAACATTTGCAGGGATCAACATAAGCATTATATAAATAGCAAATTAAGGTATTAAAATTGATGAGGACATCACAATCAGTGGCCAATCCATAGCAGGACAATTTCCATCAATCAAAAACATGCACCCGTGACCTCAAAACAATTTTAACATAGAAACAGCATGAACAACCAGTGATCTTGTTTTTTAGCAGAGCCCATCAGGTGATAAATTCAAAAGATGCAAGGGCCAAAATATTAGGAGTTCCCTTGTCAAATGGGTACAAGTAGCATATGGTGAGAACATTTAATCACCTGTAAAACTGTTTGGCCCTAGTTGAATGCAATACACTAGAAATACATACCAATTAATAAAAACTATTGCAAAAGGCCCTATATAGAATCAGATGAAGCACTTATAAATTCATTCCGCGCATAGTGTCAATTGGGTATAACAGCAGCTCGGGGCCAAAAAATTCAATAACTATGCTCAGAAGTCATGAAAATGATTACAGTGCACTGTGAAGAAATGAGCAAAAGTAACAGAAGAAAAATGATACTTTGATAAACAAAGTCTGTGTGTGATCTATATGCAATCATAAATCCATATTTAAACATACAGACATGTAGCCTGAAAAGGTTTTTCAACCAGTGAATAAATTGAGTAGATACACAGAACCATCTATGAAAGACGGTATGCTATCAATCACCTTTACCGATAATAGCAGGAAACATCAGTAAGTGATAGATACCTGCTTAACAAACCCCTCTGCACTTGAAGTTGAATCAGCATTTCTTTTCAGAAACAACGATTCCCGGGTCACCAAAACCTGCTTCCAGCATTCCTCATTCCCATAATTTTTCCACTTTGACCACTCAGGTAACGATCCAACCACGGGATCACATGGATCCTTTGCAATCTCAGTAACCCAGTTCAGCATTCTATAAATGGAATCCCGTTTCCTCTTGCGACTAGAAACAGATTCCTCAAAAGTTGCTAAATCCAGTTCCTCAATCTCACTGTTATCACCCTTATTTCCTTCCTCATCTCCATCAGTTTCCACCACCACCACGCTCTTCACCTCATCCTCATTTTCCACTTTCTCACTTTTCCTTGAATCAGATATCAAATTTTCATCAACATCCTTGCCTTTTACACCCTCGTTAGAAAAAGAACCGTCCATCATGAAACTCTTTACTACATTATCACCTGATTCCCCAACTTCCACAAAATCAACACCACTCTTAGTTGAGTCTATATGCAATGATTCTTCATCCTCGGCAAACTTCTCACTCTCATAAGACTCCACCTCAGCATTCACATTCAACTCCGAATTCAATTCCAAAAACTCATTCTCTGGCATTTCAGATAACAACCCTTTAAACTCCGCCCCTAATTCCATCAAAGCCCCACCCACATTAACCCCCCTATCACTCAACTCAGCGTTCAATCCTATACCATCAGCAAGAAGCCTCTCTAACCAGCTCTCCAAGGAATCTAAGTACTTAATATAAACCAATTTCACAGTCGGGGCAAGGTTCAATCCAAACCCAAACTCTTGAGCGACCAAATCCAACAACACATTTTCAGAAACAACACCATACCCACCTTTCTCACTCACAGCTAAAAACAGTTTAAGCAAATCTACAAACTGCCCATTTCCAAGCATTGAAGGTAGAATCCATAAACAACCATCTAACCCACAAATCTCTTTGAAAAACGAGTCCAGAAACTTATCTAAACGGCTCCTGAGCTGGAAATCGAGTTCGCTTTTCAAAACGGACCCTTTTGAATTCGGCTCAAGATCCACCCAAAACCCGTCCGGAGATATCTTTCTTTGTGGTTTTTTTGTAAAATCATTAGCTATCATTGACCATCCTGTCATTGTTTCGAAACCCTAAAAGTGAGTCAGTTGTTCTCTTTGTTATCATAAAAAAAAAAAAACAAAAAAAAACTACATAATTAATTAGCAGTATTTATCACATGCACAGTTTAGAATTAGGTCATGTTTAGGAGATGGGTTTTTGGCGGGAATTTGAGGGCTGATCTAGGGTTTCGAAACGCCTGTAAAAATTCTATGGTCCCGCTGTCTCTCTCTTGAAAGAGTCAAATGGGTCTTGTGCGTGTAGAGAGAGAGAGAGCCTGCGAGAATGGGGGGCTAGAAAATAAGTTTTGAACAGACAGAGACCCTAGTTTTCAAAATCTAAAAGATTAATGCTTTAGGGGTTAAAGAGAAAAAAAAAATAGAAGGAAGGAGAGACATACCAGAATTTCGTAGGTTTTGTTTGTGTGGAAGTTGTATTGTGGGTGTGGGGTTTCAATGAGGCCAACACGGGTGAGGTGGTTGCTGCCTCGACCCCCTTCGGTTTTTGGCCCTTTTCGTTCTTGCCTGCCCCTCCCTCCCTCCCTCTTTTAGTCTTTTCCTTTCTTATTTTTTTTTATAGGACTTGGTTTAGATGAGAGTGCAAGAAGCTCTAATTGAAAAAGGCTTTCAATAGAGTAGGGTTTTGAGGAAAATGGCCACAATGGTCCTTTATTTATAGTGGTCACCTTTGACTTGACCTTGGTTAAATATTAACTCTTGGGTTGAGTTAAGGAGGGTGGGTTTATTGTGGTTTCATACTTTCATCAATGGGGTGAGAATATTTTTGGAATTAAAAATATTTTTAGAGGGTTAAATATTGTTGTGGGCCCACCTTATTGTCTTTTGAGCCAATGAATTTTTTTTATATATGTTTTGTTTCCTTTCAAAAGTAATATTTTTCAACTATAAAAAGATTTAGTAAAAAATTACAACCAACAAATTGACACAACATTAAAAGTTTATTTACTATATTAAAACCCAAATATTTAAACCATAAATGGATTGTTTTCTTGTTTTGCAAGTGATTTTTTTTATGGAAAAAACTATGGTAATTCACAACAGTTATATTAAAATTGATATGATTGCAGTAATTTATATAAATAGAAATTTTGTTTGAAAATAAAAATCATACTAGTTTTAACATGATATATTTATTGAATTGTCGTGGCTTAATTTAAGTGGATCTTATATGTGGAATTTCATAGTTTTTTAGTATTAATTTTCAATATTTATTTCATGGATCTAATGCTTAATGCTGAGAGAGAGAGAGAGATACAAAAAAAAAATCATACAAAATCCTGAAAAAAAAGAATATTTCTATGTATGTTAAAAAAATATATTTTTCGCTCTCTACTTTTTATGTCTATAATATATATGAATAACTACAACAATTATTTCCAAACTACTATAAAATTTCTTAGTATTTCACTGAGTAATAGATGTTCCAAAAATACTAGAGTTTTTTTGCATTCTTTAATGGTTTTCTTATGTGAAGATCGGTTCTTTCTCTTTATTCCAATCATAGTTTTAAAACCCAGCCCGGCGGGTCGACCTGGAAACCGGCCGATCCAGGACCGAAATTGGGCCGGGTTGAAGAAAAAATAAGATAAGAAAAAACTTGGTGTGACCCGGCAAGACCCGGTTAAAAACTCTGTTGCAACCCGTTGACTTTTATTTTTTTTACTAAAACGACGTCGTTTTGCTTTTTTTTTTAAATAATTGACCCAGCAAACCCGGTGACCTGGTCAAAACCCGGAACCCAAATCTTGGACCGAATCAGGTCTGAAAACTATAATTCCAATCAATAATTAAAATTAAAAGAAAAAAAGTAAGAAACAAGACTTATTTTATTTGGATAAAAAGAAAGGTATTGATTTAAATTATTGCTCTAAAATCTAATTACTAACACCCATCTGTATCAACCTTGACGAGAGAAGAAGGGGTCGGATGAACATAATACAGATGATAGAAACTTGATGCTCAGTGATATCAAGCAATTCATTAGGGCTTTTATCATTTGTGTGAGATATTTTTTGTGAGTGGAAAAACTAATCATGTAAAGAATAGTAACAGTAACTCATTTATGGAAGTATTTCAATACGGGAAAAGTATTTTTTTTTTTTAGAATTATCAATTCATGTTGAATTTGTTATTGACATCATCTAGCCACTATCTCTGTTATTTTCTTTGTATCAAAACCGTCATGGTTGTTAATGTTATTTTTATTTTCACTATATTCACTAGATTATATAATAATTTTCATTGTCACCATAATAATAATAAGATATCGCTATTTAGAAATTATAATTTAATATGAGCCCACAATATGATAATTTAGGTAACGTTTGGGAACGCGGTTGCGGCGCGTTCCCAAAAAATTTAAAATTTTTTTTTTCTAAAATTTAATATGGTTTGTACGTTTTGGATCGTTTTGATGTGCTGATGTCAAAAATGATTTTTAAGAAATGAAAAACATCATTGGCATGCATTTTGACACGAAAAGTTATTTGAAAAGCACTCGCAACCACACTGCCAAACACGCTCATATGCACCTCTTGCAAGAGCCTGGGACAGCCGGGGTTTTACTCCCTCACCTGGACCCACAAAGTGCGCTTTCCGGGGGGTGAGATTTCTCGAATCCAAAAAAAAAGATAATTTAATATGAACCCAATAAATATTAATATAACCCAACCTAAATAGATGAGTACTTTTTAAATAATTACCTTAACCTATAGATAATTGATGGAGTATAAATATTATCAAACTCAACCTAAAACTCGCCCGAACCTAACCCAAAATGTGTGTGTATTAACTATTATGGTTTTTTTTTCATCATGGTTTTTTTTTGTTGTAAACAGGTTAGTTCATAAATAATTTAGTATTTTTACACATAAAATATTATTTTAAATTAAAAGGTGTTTGGTACGTGTTTGTCACCAGAAAGCACGTAGCTACACTCGTGCTCTTCGAGCAATACACATGACATCACTAGATGTCTAAATGCAAGCTTTCATAGCAATATTTGAACTATACTAGCGACTCTTCCATTCTTAAGTGTATGGACAACAAACTTCCAACCCTGTATCAAGAACCTTTTCTTCCTTTTCTTTTCTCTCTTTACCTTGATTTCTATGCATAACATTATAAATTTTCAAAGCAGCCTTTCAATTTATTTTTTCTTCAGATTTGATCCATATTCTTTTTATTACTATTTGTTTTATTTGAAAAAATTCATGAAATAATTTTTTTTCAATTTTATCCTCCTTTGATTTTTATTTATTTATCAGATTTAGTCCCCATTATTTTGATTGTATTTTTTTTTCTTTTAATTAATTTTTTATTTTATCCCTTAATATTTGACCTCGTTTAATTTTTATGTCAGATTTTGTTCTTATTTTTTAATTATTACTTGTTTTGTTTTAGATCCTTTTTTATTAAATTTTTTTTTTCAATTACAACCTTTGACATTTTGTTGATCGGGATTTTGGCTTCATTATTTTCCAGACTTGACTTCTATGGGATAATTCTTACATCAAGACTTAGGCCATAAGTTTGAAATGTTAGTCCGGGCTAACTTAGGGTTTTCTCATGTCTTTTTTTTACAACTATTTTTTTTTGCAATCTCATTCTTTAATTTTGGTTTTGTTGGGGATTAAACTTTGTTATTTTTTTTATATGTGATTGTCTTAATCTCATGTGTTGGGTTACATGTTTGGCAGGTTAACCTATATTAACTCATGTCATTTATTTAATTGTATTTATTTATTGTTGTTGTTGTCGTCGTTGTCTATTATTATTTTTATCATATTATTAAATTTACTAACCTTATTGAATCTAGTCACGTCAATGACCTGACTCTCGAATTTCTTTTAATTTTTTAAAAACACTACCACCATTTAAGCGTTATTTTTTTATATTGGAAGAAATTTGATTTAGCACTTAGCGCAATATAGGCCACCAATCTAATGACTACTACAAATAATTATTGTGTGCATTTTATATTTTGAATATTATTGCAAACCAAAAATATACTCTAATAAAAAAAAGGGAATATAAAGTTAATAATCGAAACATATAAATAGGAAATAATTTTGAGGTCTTGGATTCAAATCTTGCTATTTACTTTAAGTTAACATGTACATGTCTAGTTAATTATTCATAGATATATTTACATCTTGAGCATTTTCTTAGGTTCTCTTTATATGCAAATGGATGCAGAATATATAATATTACTGTAAATATAAAATACGCGGTCTTCACTATACACACCATATTGTTTACTCTATCATATTTTAATGTGAATTTATTATTTAAATATATATTTTTTTAATTTAATCCTTAAACTTTTTTTTTTTGCAAGATTACATTTTTTAGGCCAATTGGATCAAATTTGTTGAATAATGATAAAATTAAAAGACAAAGGAACAAAGTAAAAAAAAAAAATCATAAATAGATGATGGTTTTGAAGTTCACAAAAAAATTTGATTTAGTCTTCAAACTTTACAGGTTATACACATCTAGTTGCTCAATGTTTTTTCAATTTAATTTTAGTATAAAAATTTGTTTTTATTATTTTTTAGTTCCTAGTTTGAGATAAGAGAGAAAAAGATCTCTAGATTACCGTTATATGAGAGAAAAACAATGTTGACACCAATTTCAACCACCAAAATGGTCGATTTTGCTGTCAAAGGGTTCCATTTCATGAGAAGAATTTCACTTAGATGTTTTTATGTTTTGAAATTAACTAAAAACCAAATATGAGCTCAAAAGGATTTTTTTTGTTTTTGTGTGTTTTTATTTTGTTTTTTTATGATATTTATGGGTTTGTTAAGGTGTTTAGACTGTTTTCTAGTTGTTTTTGGCTAAAATAAATTTTTAGATGAAAAAAATATAGAACCTGTTTTTCCAGCTACCATAATGATAAGAATCTAGGGAATACCAAATGATGGGTCATCTAACTGTCCACCTCAATTACATTAAAGAAAATTAAAGCTTGTACACGTGCCTTTCCTAAATGGGCCAGGCACAATAGAGCCTGACCTTTTTCTTAGCGTCTGTTTTTTTTTTAAAAATAAAACATATGTATTTTTTAATTTTTATTAAAATCAATACATCTTCTCTCTAATTTCTTGTTGTTCGTATTTAGTTTTTTTTAAAAAAATAGTGGTTGTTTTCTAATTATTTTGTTTGTATTTAGTTTTTGAAAATATTATTCTAATTCATCTATATTTTTTATGTTTTATACAATTAAACTTTATTTAAAAAAAAATAAAATTTGGATGGTATTTCTAACAAGTGCAACCTTGCAAGATATTTTTTCCTTTAATTTTATTCAATTAATTTTATGTGTGTCTATTTTTACTGTCATTTGATTAAATAAAAAAATTATTTTTAATAAACAAAGTCATTTAGCACAATTAAATAAATAGACCATGTTGCAAGATCAAATATCTTGATCTGCATCCGCCTCATGATTTTTTAGATACATATTTAGTTATCATTAATGACTTTCTTTTTTATTTATTGACATAAATAATTCTCAATTTATTTAATTAGATGTGTGCATAAACTTCTCAATTTACACTTCATATTTTTTATATAAAAAAATATGTTGAAAAAGCCTATTTGTTCAATTTTTTTATCAAGAAAAATATTTTGTCCGTGTTAGTCAAATAACTAGTTCCTTACTAAATATCATAGTTATAAGGCTCAACCCAACCCAAGGCTAAGTTGTGAATTAATCAAGGTTTATTGGTTTTTTTTTTGTCAAAAATGATATAATTTTAAATAAAATTAAAAATATATTGATAAAATCACCTGAATTATAGATTGACCTACCAGATCATCCAGCTTGATCAGGTTGATTTTTCAAATAGTTTTAAAATAACCCCGGCATAGACTAATCTTGTGTCGACCCTTCAGGCTAGACTAGATTTTATAACCATGTTATAACATCGTGCTAAAGCCTCAATGTTACTCGAATCGACAAATTTTGGCATCTTCATAGTTATTTACTAAGCTCCACTATGAAGAAAGACAAACATAAAGAGTAGAGAATATAAAATCATGATCCATAAAAAATAAGGTAACTAATAAAACATCACAGGTTATTCCTTAAACACCATAAAATTACTCATAAACTAACCTATATACAATCCTAAAAAAAAGATTGAATTTACAAAAATTATAATTTTAATAATTAAATAATATTTTCTATATATATATATATATAAGCTGTCAATAGATTTCAAAAACAAATCACATGATGAAAGGAAAATACACACGTTCATAATTGTCAAACTTGATTCGGGATTTAACTCAGCTACGAATCAAGTTACTTTGTCATTGAATAAACTCATATCAACCCTTAAACAACATCATTTCAATTATTTTTTAATGAAATGATATCGTTTTTCTTTTAAAAAAAAACTAAAATAAATTTTATCATACAAATTAAAAAAAAAAACATTGAACTTAATCATCCAGGTCACACGAGTTTAAGGAAGTCATCAATTAAAAAAAATTATCTCTGGGTTGGTGATCAACCTAGTAGTCAAGACTTTGAAAAGTTACCAGGTCAATCTACTAAGTCAAACGAGTTTAAAAACTATATTTGTGTTAAATGATTTTATGATAATATATGCATGAGAAAATTAAATTTATCACATCAGTACCTGGATTGTTAACCATAAAAAAACATCAAAGAAATAGGATATTCAATTACACGTAATTCATCTTGACAAGGAGTTGTTGATAATATAAAAAAATATAGTTTGAAATAACTATGTAGAATGACATATTATCATTTAGAATGCTGTTTTATTAGAATCGTAAGCTATTGGCGAGCTCGTTAGAAGCAATTGGAGCCATATCCTCACCATTATTCGATTCACACACTAGCTATGTTGCTCGCACTACACCACAGGCATAACTTTCCATGGTGCGATCACATGTTTTTGAATGGTTTTAAAATGGGATAATGAAATCAACTGTCAAATGCAAACTAAATGCACAACGTATGGTAAACAAACACAAACACTGTTATTTTGTATTAAAAAATCAATCCAAAACCCTCCCTAATATTAGAGAATTCTATGCACAAAAGATTAATAAGGTCCATATTGTTTGTCACTGTTAATGAACAAAGATTCAAATTCCTAGGGCATGCAAAAAAACTGGTGCAAGAACTCGACTCTTTTTTTTAAGGCTAATGCTTAACTTGCAGTGGAGGAAGATTGGATCCCATGACATGATTTATCAGTTTTTTTCCTTTGCTTGCATGGTGCAAGCGCAAGTTTTGGAAAAGATGGATAATCATTGAGCTTGTAGGGAAACAATTGTGTTAGTAGCTGTTAAGTGAGGGCAACAAATGGAATTCATAGGAGCTGATACAATGATAATGAAATGAAGTGAAAGAATTCTAAGCTATACTGAATGTGGGTAAATAAAGAAGGATAAGCATAAGCCATGTTTGGGTGTCATGGAAGACAGCATAGAATGAACAGTCTCTTAAAAAGCAATGTTATAAAAAGCAGCGACGTTGCAGAGGATTCCATGATCAAGTAAAAAAAATGATGGTTGAAGGAAGTCTTTTATGGTGGTCGAAATGTAGCAGCAAGTTAATATTTCACAACAAATCATAATGCTGGGATAGATTGATAAAAATTAAAATTAAAAATACATAGAAGCAGCGTTAAAGCAACCGTGATGACTTTAGGCAAGGAGAGAACTTGGAAGCAGCGTCCTGGTTAAAAGAAAGGTGCAAGGAAAAAGAATAAGCTAAAACTGGTAACAAAACTAAAAAAAGAACATGTACCAAAACTAAAAAGGGGGATAAAAGGTTGACGGAGGTCAAATATAACGGACATAAAAAAACCTAAAAGCCTAAAAGAAAAGGCAAAAGAGCTGAAAACCATGCAAAGGGAAAGGAAAAAAAATGAAAGAAGACTAGCGCATACCAAATGACAATATTGGGAGATGGGAAAGTCGAATCAGATCATTGTAAACGATCACCAAAGGCAACACTGAATTTCAGGAGAAGCTTAAGATCTCAGCAAACAATAATAGTTCATAAAGAAAAAAAACAGATGAGAAAGATAAACAGCTGGTGAAATAACCATTCCTGGAAATAGAAGGTGGAAAATGATAGCAATCAAGTTACATCGTGGAAAAGAAATATAAAAAATAAGAAGAATCAGGAAAGCTAAGTGACAATGCAAGGGGGAAAGGAACAAAAATAGTCACTATGTAGAAGAGACAAGATTAAAGCTATGAATGGGGACAACATCACAGCAAACAACACAGGAAAAGCAAGGAGGAAAAAAAGAGGGAGAAAGTAATACCCTGTCAAAAGTCAACTTAGGCAACAAAGAAAATGAAGGACTATGTACGCCAAGTCAAAACAAAGAAATTATAGGAATGATTGTAAGATAATCGAAGGGAAAAAAGATTAAGCAAAGAACATGTCTAAGTCACTATCGATACTGAAGAAAATGGGACATCTATGAAGATAAATGGTGATGAGCAACGATGATTGAGCTCAAGGACTGTGGCAGCTCAACATCTCAGCAAACCACAAACCACAACGGAACACCCAAAACCGAGGAGGAAAATAAAGACATTGTGAGAGAAAAAAAAACAAATCAAGCAACATTATGGAAGAAAGAAAGAAAGAAAGAAAATTAAATACATGATCCAAGCTCCATGGCAATGCAATGGAAATTGGACCAAAACCAGCTCCATGGCAATGCAGTGGAAATTGATGGATCCAAGTATCAGAGGCAAAATCTAAATCCTGCAGAGCTCCACAATCCGGCAATCAAAACAGGGAAATTTAAAAAAAAAAATCAAAGAGAAAAACCGAAGAAAAACAAAGTGATAACTGAGAGTGATGGATCACTATTTTTGACATTTTATGAAAATGAATTTTGTGCCTAAATGCTTGTTTAAAAAGTCCAAAGACATGATGATAACCCATATCAAGTGGGCGGGGCTTACATCTATACCCAACATCCCTAGACTTGGCAGAACGTCAGGCCCAGGTGACATGGGTCTAACTCGCTTCTAGGACCAACGTCTTTAGATGTGGTTACGAGCTGAGCCCAAGTAGGCATAAGTCTTGCAAGCTGCCAAACCCAGCACCCCTGGGCCTGGCTACGTGTCAAGCCTAAATGGACACAAGTCTGGCAAGCTGCTAGACCTAACACCCTTCAACTTGGCTACGTGTCGAGACCAAGCGGACACGACCTATTAATCTTGGGTCTAGCTGCATGTCGAGCCCAATAGGGCACAAGTCTAGCGAGATGGTAGACTCAACGCTCTTAGGCTCGCCTACATGCCAAGCCCAAGCGAACATGAATCTCGCAAGCTACCAGACCCACCACCTTTGGACTTGGATGTGCGCCAAGCCTAATTAGGCATGGGACTAGCAAATTGCTAAACCCATCGACCTTGGGTGCTATAAAGGTAAAAAGACATCCTAAAGCCTTAATATTTTCTATAGGGTTTTAGGATTATAAATACCCTTATAATCACACAGGTAAAAGGTTCACAATTTCTATTGTCAACAAAAATCCTTTTCTAATTTCAGTACATTTATCATATCAAAACTAAGAACAAAACATTTTGTTCTTAAGAATAACTATTCATTCTCTTATTTATTATAACAATTTGCTTAAAGGTCACTAACTTTGTCATTTGAGGGTCTCCAAATCCCACCAAATGAAACTGTTTTGCAGGTTACATGCTCTCTATAACAAGCTACAAATTTCATAAATAATGGAGAATAGACTATTTTACCACCGCTAAAAAACTTATTTCTAAACACTTTGGATTTTGGAACCTCATCGGAAAAGGAAAAAAAAGCCTGAAAACTTATTCGGAACATAATTTAATAACAAAGTGAAATGGAAAACATTGAAACGACTGAGAAACCTGACTTTCTTTTTTCTAATATTAGATATTTAATGCATTATTGTGCAATAGAGATAGGAATCGAAATGAACGTGATACATGACGAATAAAAGCAGCCAAAAAAAATGAAAAACACTTCTTATACTAAACTTTAGAGGCAAAGGCTAAGAGAAATCACCCAGCACATAAAAACAACAAATCAATTAGAATAAGAAAAAAGAGTGGGAAAATGATATATTAATCTGAATAAAATATATTAACAACTCATTTAAAGGCAATCTATTTATGGAGGAATGAAACGTTTTCACAGCATTGCTGAAAACTTCCCTAAACTGTTAGTAATGTCATACAAACAGGAAAAAAAAAAGGACACCAAACAGTTCTATCAAACCCACCATACATGAAAAAGATCCCAGAAAAGAACAAAGCATTTCACCAAAAGCTTGAAAAAGCTAAAAAAAACAAACAAATAACGTCTGGAAGAGAGGCAAGAAGGGGAAAAAAACAAAAGAGAAATGAAACTAATTAGGATGGCTTCAAACAAACAGTATAAAGAGCCCTAGAAACCACTCACCAGTGCTTGATGTCAAAGCTGTTTCCAACATTTAATCGCCTAATCTAGAATCAAAACCTTATCAACCAGAAAACATTAGAAAATATAACCTAAAATCCAAAAATAATTATGTAGAAAACCTCAAAATCTAGCTAACTAACTAAAACTTGTGTTCAGCCAACTACCTTGTTAGAACCAGGAACTAAATTATATGACATACTCGCTTTCTCATTGATCCTACTCCTCTGTAAAAAGAAATAATCAATTTCAAAACAAACTCACTTAAATTATCTTGTCATTACCGTACAATCAAGATAAAGAATGATCACAACGCATTTCTCAGACGTGGGCTCAAAGAGAGTACACTAATAGAAAGAAAAAAAAAAAGCAAAACAAACTCAAAGTACAAATAATTGGAAAAGGGAAACTTGTGAATAGACGCAAAATCAGCTCAGGATTCAGTAGAAGGGACGTGGAGCCCAGGTTGATAGCACTGATGATTGTGAAGGGAAAAAGAGAGAGATTCGGTGAAACAAATAAGGCAATTTTGTTTCAATTCAATTAAAAAAGACTCCAGATATCAAACAAACAAATAGAAACGAATCAAGATGGACGTAAACAGCGTCAATGAAGCACATTCGAATAGAACCATGGTCAAATAAAAAAAACCTAGAAAAACATCCAGAAAATCCATTAAATAACAAAATATCAGAAACTCAAATAGCCAAACAAATCTAAATAAGCAAAAAAAAAATTAACAAAACCCAAAAATGAAAAACCTAAAAAAAACACATAAAAAAATTGAAAGAAAGGAAAGGAGAAACTGGCATGATGGTGGCATGGGTTTTAAGGACCCTTAAACCAAGGAAGGTTCCACCATTAATGGTTGTCACTGGTTGCTGCATTACTAACTCCATGACAATTACAATAATACATCACGGCCCTCTCTTTTCAAGCTTCTTCCGTTCTTGTTCTCTACTTTAATGGGTAGAGAGAGATAAAGAGAAGGGAAGGGAATGTGAGGTTTGTTTTGGGTGTTGATGAGGGCTTCATTCCATGGAGGTCGTGGTTGATTTATGTTTAGTGGGAGGAAAAGGAAATGAAATGAGAGAGACATGAAAAGAGAAGATACGATTACAATTCAGCCACTTAAAGGGACCAAAAGAAAACAAATTAAAATGCAAGGACCGAACCTGATAACTGTTGAAGCCCACATGAGGAGATCCAGGGTTCCATTAGGGCAGGGCTAGGATTATTTATTAGGAGAGATGAAAATTAATATAATAATATATAATATTTTTTAATTTATTATATATAAGTTGTAAAAAAATATAAATATATAATGATTTTTGAATAAAATAAAAGGTTTTGAGCAATATCAAATTAAATCAAAGTGATGAAGTTAATTTTATCTTCATCGTGAGAAAAAAATTAGTAATTTTGATAGTTCTGCTAAAAACAAAACATAAAAAAAATATAATCAAGACAAACCAAAAAGATATATTTAAATAATTAGAGAAAAAAACATTACTATAACAAGAATTCAAAAACAAATTTGATAAAACTAGCAGATTCAAGCAAAAATAACAAAAA
>Ga0325403_1002426_pt1 | contig 16489 bp, 9 predicted proteins | sample PopdelMetagenome_19_FD_205665 | JGI IMG/M metagenome (GOLD analysis project Ga0325403, IMG submission 205665) | Populus deltoides microbial communities from Bellville, Georgia, United States - Xylem-PdKOR-R4 | ecosystem: Host-associated > Plants > Phyllosphere > Stem > Wood/Secondary xylem...
TTTCATTAAATTCCACAATCCTAAATCTACCAAGAAACATTAGAATTCACGACTAATAATTTAAAAATTAAATATCACTATAATTCTCACATGCCAAACACCCTATTGAACCTTTATATCAACATATCTATTCTTGATTAAATTAAAGTCTCTAGTGGAAGAAACCCTCCTAAAATCAGATCAAGAAAAAATCTCTGCCTACCTTTCCCTAAAGCACAAACCTTCCTAATTTTTTAATTAAAGAAAGCACTAATCCAAAACAATCAACAACATAAACCTATCTCCATCACAAAGCTCATGACACTCAATCTAAATAAATAAATAAATAAATAAATAAAAAATAAATAGTCTTCAATCACATCATGTTTTGAGCTCCACCACCCTCTATAATATAACAACAAAACTCCCATTTCATAAATGGAAAACACATAAAATATAAGTAGATGCCTCTTTACCTTTCTCTTTACACCAAAAAGCAAAACCACCACACCCAAAAATTCACCAAACAAAGCCTTAAACCACAAAATCAATAAAAAATATATATTTTAACTCAAAAAATAATTTTTTTCTAATAAATCATTTTGGAAATCATTCTATAACTCTAAGATCATTCCAAAAAATATTTTATCACCCAAAACTATCCAATTTTAGAAAGAAAAAAAAGCCCAAAATTTGTGAAAAAAAGACAACAATATTATATTTAAAAAAAAAGAGAGAGAAAGAAATGGATTATTCTTTTTTGACAAATACTCACCGTCCTCTATCTGTATGGTCTATTATATTTCTACTCTCTATCATCCATCAATGAAATAATAATAATAACTATTAAATAAATAGTATTAATATTAAAAAAAATATTTTTTAAATATTTCTAATCGATTCGTTATCTCTTTCTCTCTAGGGCTCCTCTCTTCCTTCCTTTATAACCCAAAAAGAAAAAGGGAAAAAAAGAAAGAAACTTTATAGCTTAATTAAGCAGCATGAATTATTGTTGTCGTCTAAGCTGCACCCAATTCTCACTGTACAGAAACGGATCCTTCTCTCAAGAAAAACCCTTAAAGGGTTTTTAGCATTCAGTGCCTTTGGTTTGTTAGATTTAGTTTTTTTTTTGGATTAAGAGTTTTGCAGTTTTTTATTTTTTTTATTTTTGTGGGGTTTAAAGATTTAAATAGAAAAAAACCCAAAAGAAAGAAAGTGTAGATGATGATGGATGGGAGTGGCGTCGAGCAAACTCCCAAGATTGGAGATAACTCTACGGGTTTGTTTTCTTGATTAATTTTTTGAATATTTTTTGGAGATCTGTTTTGTTGCTGTTTGTGTTTGTTTCTCGATAAAATGAAGGAAAACATCATGGGATGCTGTGTAAATGGTTTGTTTAAGTTGTTTGGTTTTGTGGGTCAACGTTAAAAAATTGTGGGCGAACTTTGAATTTTAGCATGATTTGTGTTTATAGGATCTGCTTTGTTTTGAGCTTAGTGGAACTTGATGAGTTTATTTGAAGTTAAACTGAACAGTTTATATTAGCTTTAAATAGTTAAGTTAGTCCTTGGATTTTGCAAATTCTGTTGTTGCTTTTGTTGTTAATGGCTGATAAGGGAATGCTTTTTTTTTTTTTATTTTAATTTTTGTGATTTATTAGTTAAAATTAGCTTCAAGGCTGAGCTTAATGTAAATTATTAATGCGTTCTTGCTCAAACACTTGCCATCCATTTTGTTGATGCATTTTTGGTTTTGTAATGTGAGTTTAGCTTCTCTAAACATGGAGCGTGCACCATTTTATTGGAATTGACCTGGTTTTGTTACTTGGATTCTTTTTGTGCGCAGAAGACACTGTATTTGATGCATCTCAATATGCATTCTTTGGTAAAGATCTTGTTGAGGAAGTTGAGTTAGGCGGATTGGAGGATGATGAGGAGTTGCCTGCAGTTGATTTAGAAGAGGAGGAGTTTTTCTTTGATAGACAAGAGGTTCCATTCTCTCTTCATTTTGATATTTTCTCTACTTTTTATTTGATTATTTGATTTACATTGAAATGGAACAATTTTGGTTCCTAGGAATGTTTACATATTGTATCAGAAGAATTAGGGAAGTGTTCCATTTTGTTGTGGGTTCTTAATATAAGAATGAGGATCTTCTGTGGTGTATGAGTGTCACTCTGTACTCTGGCAGCGTCAAATTACCAATGAAGTTTAGACAAAGGGGGTTGAAATTAGGATTATAAACTCATGTTGTGTGGAATTTTGAAATAGGTCCCTAAACTAATGAATTAACACCCAACACTTCCATTAACTTTTTGTTATGTCACCATTCAAAAAGTGAGGCCTGTCAGTTGTTGTTGTTGCACTTCATGCCAGCTATAGTTGTTGAAATTGTGGACTAAAGAACTCCCAACTACTGATCGGATGTTATATTAGAAGTTTTTGTAGTTGAGGGATGTAATTCCAATTGGATAATTATTGAGGGGCCACAATTACAATCTGTACTATTTTCTTGGTGGCTTTTTCATTCTGAGGAGGTGGGGTTCAAGATTGGGTCCTAAACTCTAGAATAATGTGTGAATCCCTAATCAATTTATAAAAGCTAGCAGTTGATCTCTGTTTCAAAAGTGGTAGCTACTTTGATGGTGCCTCTAATTGTTCCTTTCTTATTTGCAGGGTGAGGTTTTAAGATCCGTATCTGATGTTGATGATCTTGCAAGTACATTTTCAATGGTCAGTCTACTACTCGCTTATGCTATTGTGTATGCTATGAAAGTTGTTCAAAAATAAAATCTCATTTATCATTCTTTTTCATGTTTCCAAGTGTAAGGTTGTGTTTAGTTAGAGTCCTTTGACATAAGGGATAGATACAAAAGGGACATAAATGTGTTTGGTTGAAGGGACAAAGATAGAGACATGAAAACAAATCTGTCTCTGAAATATTTTTGGAGTGAATGTCCTTTAAATCCCCTTTATCCTAATTGTCTTCATTTCGTCTCTTTTGTGTTGAGATAGTAACTAAACACTATTTAAAATATGGTTGTCAAAAACATTTTTTTTAACACGACACATAATATACAATATAAACTCGGATCGTAAATTCGAATCGTAAAATCGTAAATAAAATATTTTAATTAATTATATATTAATAATTTCAGTCAAGTAGTAAATAATAACTTAGTGTGGGGTTTAGCGATTGTTTAATAATATGATAAATCTTGTTTTTTAAAGTGTTTTTAACTTTGAAATGTATTAAAATAATATATTTTTTATTTTTTAAAATGTATTTTTAATATTAATACATTAAAACAATTAAAAAAAATTAATTAAAACTTAAAAAATAATTAAGGATCAATTTCTATGACGGTACTCACAAAGTCAAGCCATAGTGTTTTTCTCCTGTCTTTCCTTCTTAATTGATGTTTTTTATTCACAAAGCAATGTAAAATATCAACAAAAGATAACAACCTTGCACGTGCCATGGAACCACCACCACCTCAGCCACTGTCAACAACCACTACCTTATCTTTCACTGCCAACATCACCACCTTTGAATTTATCAATCAAATGGAACAACTTTAAATGTTTAGCAGCAATTAGCAAACAAGCCCAACGTTTCTTCTCTGTAGTATTGCCCACCATTGCCACAAGAGATACTTCAGCTACTAACCGTTTGATCAAGAAATTTGTAGCATCATCACCGAAATCAATTGCCCTTGATGCACTCTCCCATCTTCTCTCCCCCGACTCCACTCACCACCCTCTGTTGTATCTTATCACTCTCCCTGTAAGTAATAACTCAAGACCCATTAGATCTGCTTGGTAGGGACTTGATGTTGAGGGTTTTGAACAACCTCGATGCACGCAGCGTGGCACAATGCGTCATCGTCTCTCGTAGCTAGAACTGTGTTACTTCCAGTGATCTTCTCTGGACCTCCAAGGTGTTTTTCTTCTGCTTGAGATGGACACAGAGATCAACAGAGAGTTGAAGAGTTTGTCAGCTAACAAATACACAGAGAGTTGAAGAGTTTGTCAAACTCGTAAACTCGATTCGAGTTTATTGAGTTGACCAAGTTTGCTGGTTTTCGAGTTTGTAACCTGATTGTACACGGTATATACAAGTTAACTCGTAAAATCGAGTCAGATGATTTTATGAGTTAACTCGCGAGTTTGACAACCTTGATTTAAAAGTATCTAATAGGCAAGAAGACAACCATCTTATTCATGTGTTAAGTGCTTCTGACAATTGAAGAAAACAAATAGGTTGGATATTTAGGCAGAATTTTCATTGGATTTGAGGTTGCAACTATGTAGTTAATATGTTTTTATTAGATCACCTTTTATTTTGGCAAGTTTCAACTTGCTTTATGCATGCGATTCCTTTTTACTCAATCCTCCTGCACAGCAATTAGGCAATTATCACATGTTTAAGGACCAACCTTTGGGTGAATGTTCTTCACATGAGGGATTAGTATTTATATTCGCACCAGACAACATTGGTCTGTACATAGCTTCTTGAATGCTGTTACCTGCTAATAGACCTGCCCTCATCTAGAGAGGAAAAAGGGAGAGCAAAGAAGGAAAAAACCCTTCTACTTATGAACAAGTTTGTTCATTGATGTCTTTTCTGAAACAAAGTTGAAACGTGCAGGTTTATGTGAAATTTGAAAGTCAGTGTATGCTTTGATACTTCGACAAGTGTGGAGAACCTTTTGTTTTCTAGAAGATGGTTTGAATTTAAATAAAGATAACGATAGTGATGTTGATTTTCAGTGTTGGGCCTTTACCCTGTTTGGTAAAGGAATGGAGTGTAACTGGGGCATATTGTAAATTTAATTCTTATCAATTTGAAAAGAGAGGTGAAAGGAAGATTAACCAATATTTTGTTTACTTTGGGTCTTATTGGCAGTAGTAGGTATATTGGCTGTTTCATATCGTTGTATCAATGTGAGAAATATTTCAAAATATTAGATTATGACGGGTTTGCTTAATTTTGCATGCTTGATTACTCATTTATTTCAGTTGAACAAGGTTGTGAGTGGACCAAGCACTGGGATAATTGGTGATAGGGGCTCTAGAGAAAGTAAGTATTCGATTGCATAATTTTATTTATTAATGTGAAATATAAGATTGCAACTTAATCAATCCATAAATTATAGTTCTTTTCCCAGCTATTTTTAGTATTCTGTTAGAACATTCTTTTTCATTCCTGTGTTTTGTCACTTTATCATGCTATGGTTTTTGCTGAAGTCCAGCGATTTACTTTTTTGTGTTTAAGATTGCACGTGGATGAGGCTGTTCTACTGCACTATTGTCCTGGCATATGTTATATGATGTGTGCAGTATGGAGCTCTTTTGTTATGGTCAAAATAATAACATCAAATGTATGACAGTTTGAACACTGGAGTAGAAAGTTATTGGCAATTTCTTGTTCAAGATGTATACTTTTCGCAAAATGAAAAGCAAACATGTACCCATGTCACTTGTTATTTCATAGAAATGTAACCGATATTGCTTTAGTTTACATGAATGTTTCAAGAAGATTTTTTATACGTTCCTTAAGCCTCTTATCAATTGCATTTCAATGGAATGGGATAAGCTATGTAATTGCAGTGCAAAGTTATCCCAATAAGGGTGTAGATTTACTGTCGTGAGAATAAAGGGAAGTGATCTGGCTGGTTAAAATTCTGGACTTGGCTGAACTGAATCTATATGCTTGACACTTGTTCTGCATCATGATATATCGAAATTCTTTATGATGATTTCCTTGTATCCCATTTATTTAATCAGTGTTCAAAAATTTAGTAAAATGTTAATCCTTAAATTGTTTTAAAAAAGAATTTTCCGAGTTTGGATTTGTGTAACAAATATAAATGAAACCTGTGTATAAAACCTTCCAGGTTCATCTGCTGCTGAATGGCCACAGGGAGAGGAATTTCCTAACTGGTTTGATCAGCAGCTACTTGATCCAGATGGCGTTCAGGATGGCAAAAGATGGTCTTCACAGCCATATTACTCTACTGCTCGCCTTGCAGAATCAAAGCCTCTGCACAGAACCTCTTCATACCCTGAGCAGCAGCAGCAGCAGCAGCAGCACCAACAACCACACCACCAACACTACTCTAGTGAACCTATTCTTGTGCCAAAATCTTCCTACACTTCATATCCTATCCAAGGTGGACAATCTCCACAGGCTTCACCAAACCACAGTCATCTAAATATTCCATATCTTTCTGGTGGCCACCAGATGGCGTTATCTTCACCGAATCTCCCTCCCTTCTCTAATTCTCAGCCTCTGCTAAGCAGCTTACATCATGGATCACCACATTATGGTGGGAATTTGCCTCAATTTAGCTCTGGTCTTTCTGCTAATAGCCGGCCACCAAGCCAATGGGTCAACCATACAGGCTTATATCCCGGAGAGCATCCCAATCGCATGAACAATATGTTGCAACAACCATTATCTCATCAAAATGGGCTAATGCCTCCACAGTTGATGCCACAACTGCAGTCACAACAGCATAGGCTGCACCCCTCAATTCAGCCATCATTGGGCCATCTATCAGGGATGCAGTCTCAAGTATTTAATCCCCATATCTCTCCATCCCCACCTATGATGAACAACTTCGACACAATGCTTGCTCTTGCTGATAGGGATCAAAGACCAAAAGCTGCTCAGAAAGTTAGAGCAATTATGCGATATCCTCAGCAAGGCTTTGATGCCAATGGTCAGAAGATTGATATTGGCTGGCCACAGTTCAGATCCAAGCATATGACCACTGATGAAATTGAAACTATTCTCAGAATGCAGCTGGCTGCAACACACAGTAATGACCCATACGTGGATGATTATTACCACCAGGCATGCCTTTCAAAAAAAACAGCTGGGGCAAAGCTCAAACATCATTTCTGTCCAACTCACTTGAGGGATCTTCCTCCCCGAGCACGTGCTAATAGTGAGCCACATGCTTTTCTCCAGGTAGATGCTCTTGGGAGAATTCCTTTCTCTTCAATTCGTAGGCCTCGCCCACTTCTTGAAGTTGAACCTCCAAATTCATCTGTTGGTGGCAATGCTGAGCAGAATTCTGTTGAGAAGCCCCTAGAACAGGAGCCAATGCTTGCAGCAAGAGTCACAATTGAAGATGGTCTCTGCCTTCTTCTTGATGTAGATGATATTGATCGTTTTTTAGAATTCAATCAATTCCATGATGGTGGAGCCCAGTTGATGAGACACAGGAGACAGGTCTTGTTGGAAGGGCTGGCAGCATCTATGCAATTGGTCGACCCGCTTGGCAAGAATGGGAATACAGTTGGACTTGCTCCCAAGGATGATTTCGTGTTCTTGCGATTAGTATCTCTTCCCAAGGGACGGAAGCTTCTTGCAAGGTACCTTCAGCTTCTTTTTACAGGCAGCGATCTCATGCGGATTGTTTGTATGGCCATTTTTCGTCATTTAAGGTTTTTGTTTGGAGGTCTCCCTTCTGATCTCGGAGCCGCAGAAACCACAAATAACCTTTCAAGAGTTGTATCTTTATGTGTACGTCGCATGGATCTTGGTTCACTTAGTGCTTGTCTCGCTGCAGTGGTTTGCTCCTCAGAGCACCCCCCACTTCGCCCCCTTGGAAGCTCAGCTGGAAATGGGGCTTCCCTCATTTTGATGTCTGTTTTGGAGAGAGCAACTGAACTATCAAATGATCCTCATGATGCTACCAGCTATAATGTGACAGATCAGGCACTTTGGAAGGCCTCATTTGATGAGTTTTTTGGCCTCCTTATCAAGCATTGCATAAATAAATATGATAGCATCATGCAGTCTCTATCAGATTCAGATCCAGCCGAAGCTATTAAGAGGGAACTACCTATGGAGCTCTTACGTGCAAGTGTTCCCCATACTAATGACTACCAGAAGAAGCTGTTGTATGATCTTTCTCAACGTTCCTTGGTTGGTCAGGATGGTGGTAATGGTGGCCACATCAACTCTCAAGCAGTGCTGAGTTAATATGAAGCTGCATGAAAATCTAATACCAGGTCACTGAGAAACATAGTTCTGGTAATGTGAATATGGCAGGAATTCTGTTGGAGCAGCAATATCACTGGGGATTTGCTTTTAATTTGTTGTCCACATTGTGACTAATTCAGAATACACGAACTAAATGAAGCAGCAGGCTTCGGGAGCAACCTGTCATAAGAGTCGGCTTAGTTTTTTAGTTTCATTTTTTTTTGTCATTTCAAATCAATTCCGTGCTACTGCCTCGACAAAACCTGTATAAGGCCTGTCCTCAGTTGTGATAGAATTCTGTTGGGTTTTTGTCACCTTCTCCCGTCCTCATAGTTCCTTTTGTCCCGAGGGCCTATTTTGATGCTCTGTTGTGAAATTCCTGATATTGAGATGTAGTGGGGTAGTTTGTACAGGGTTTGCAAAAAGGTTTCCCACTTTCCTCTACTATTTGTTATCAAGGAGGTGGGGTGGATGTGATTTTCATGTTCTAGTATGGGCACTGTAACATCCTAGTGTTAGTGGATGGCAATAAAGCCAGGCAGGTGCTGGTGGCTGTGTTGTCGAACAGGGCAGCTATGGAGTTTGAATTCTTCTAGTAATTACTAATTACCAAGTTGAGCCTGTAACATTGCCTGTCAGTTTTTCTCATAACAATCATTTATATTGCATTAATGCTATACTGCATGCGTTTCTCCTATTGCTATATGATTCTACCATCGTGCCATGTTTAATCTGTGGAGAGGTATCGTCGTGGTTTTTTTAGAGTGCTTGCTGATGTATGTTTATGGACTCAGTACTGACAAATGCTTGCACTCAAACATTCCTCCTGTACTGGGTGGTTTTAAAAGGGATTGTTTTTCTTAAACTTAGGTATTGTTTGTTCGCTAGAAAATAGTGCTTTTGGTTAAAGTGGTTTTTACAGGAAGTGAATTTTTTGAAAGTAAATTATATTTTGATGCTTGAAAGTGTCATTTGAAAAATATTTTCTAGTATTTAACTATATTATAAAAAATAAATTAAAAAAATTTATTAATATTTTTTTTCTCAAATTTATTAAAAGAACGAAGATTAAATCTAACAAATAATGAAATTAAAAAAAATTAAATTTTATAAATTATTTTAAATAAAATAAATAACAATTAAAATAATAAAAATTAAATTAGATACATAAAAAAATTGTAAAATTAAAAAAAAAATATAATTTCATATATTAATTTAAATAAAATAAATATAATCAAAAAAATAAGAAATAAATTTGATAGATAAAAAATTTCAATCAATAAAAGGATAAGAAAAAAACAAATAACAATCAAACTAAAAAGAACCAAATTTGATATAAAAATTAAATTTTACAGGAATGTTTTCTTAAAAAAGATTCAAAATAAAATATATAGCAATAAAAAAAATTGATGATTAAATTTGATATAATCAATAATTAACAAGATATTTTTAAATTTTTCGTAAGTTCTGGAAAGTGTTTTCCGTCCAAAATAAAAATAAAATATTTTCTTGTAAACAAAACTAAATTTTTTTTAACTAAAAAATGTTTTTTAATGACTAACATTTTTTATAGTAAATAAACATATGAGTGTTCGCAAAATGATTTATCAAAAAACTACTTTTCATATAACAAACGAAGCTTTAAAAGATATAAATGATAAATCTTTTGATCTCAAGATTTATGGCTCTATTTGCTATTATTTTTCATTTTTATGGTTTTGAGAAAGAATAAATCTTTTGATCTCAAAAATTGGATTGTTGAGTTTTTGATGTAAAGATAGTAGCAAGTATAGGAAGAAAAATGACAAATCAAAATATGGTTAAACCTTGATAAAGTAGAAAAAGATCATGATCTTAAAATAAAAGTGAAAAATAGCTAAAAGAATGAAAATAGCATAAAATCTAGAAAAATCAAAGATAAATAACAAAATTAAATCAAACAATATTTTTAGGATCTAATTTGAGGTCTAATTTCAAGCTTAAATATTCAAATTAAAAGTTATAACATGTTATTGTTATTATGTTGGTTTAGGCTTAACTTTGTCCTACTAGGTTTAGCAAAATTAAATCAAACAATTTTTTTGCATTACATGAACATAGGCCTCCATTAATGTTTGCACACCCTATAGATTTGTGATGAACAATACTCTCTTGAACTATGCAGGCATGTTTGCAGGTCATGGCCGGCTCTTCTCTTGGGACTCTGGTTTCGCTGAAGGTGAATTCTCCTGACTGATCAAGTGCTCTGTGTGGAAGAGAGAAGATTCTACACTCTTCACATTAGAAGCTTCTACAGGAATGAGTTTGAAGGAGAATATGTTGACCAGTGTGATCCGGCAACCACGTTTGCTTGGAGTTCCATGTTCTTGCCCTAGTCTGTGTAAGTTAATTCATGTAACGACTTGATACGTCTATACGAAACTGGTTCAACAGCTTGGTAGAAGCCTTACAGGTGAACGCATTATTGCTCCCCCACCTGAAAAGGAAAAGGGTTATGATTTGGACTTATGTGCACTTAGATTTAGGGCTATTACAGGAAATCTTGGTAATCATGTTCTTGAAGCTGAGGAGTGCACACTTACAGTAAGTCTTGATCTAGCGATGGTTTCGCAAAGTGATCAAATTGAAGACATTCCTTCCACATCCTGCCTGCAGAAAGCTAAAATGCGGCTGCAGGCATGCCACAAATTTCTGGTAGAGTGGACTTCCTGATTGCTTGGTGACTTTCAATGCTTTTTGGATCACATAGCTACCAAATTCGTCTTTAGAAACATGCAGTGGTTTGTTGGTTTTACTAAGAAAATCCTCAATTACCAACTCTTCTATTCTGTATCCAAGCATTTTTGGGCGATAGGACTGCCTCCTTTCTGCAATGAGATGGTTGCATAATATCCTCAAAGCGGATGACATATTTTTTTGTTTAGTGATATGACCTTCTGAACCACATAGTTCTCTTCCGGATCCTGTGACAGGAACACTGCATTTATCGACAGATATCCAGGAGTCGATATCTTTGCAGACCTTGGATGGTGTTAATGAACCTGATTAAGGCTATGGATCCTTCATGGTCTATTGCTAAATCAAGACTACATGCTATGGCTGCTTCATTTAATAACTTGTTATCTTCAGCACCCAGCTGGTTAAAGTACTTTGACACAACATATGAGCCTATCTGATTGGTCATGATAAGATAAAACGCAGCTCACAGAATGTTTGTCACTAAAGAAACCAAAGGTGATCTCCTGAGTACTCGAATGACCCTCTTTATCGAGTTTGAACCACGTGTGTGGACCGTTAATTCAACAAAATCGCATGAGTCCTTGGTCATCTCACATTTAATCAATTTCAACTGTTGATTGTTCAATGAAGCAACTAGCTCAGCAAAGACAAACCATCCATGTTGATCATGCATCAGTTCGAAAACAATGGGGAGTCATCTTGATGACGAGGCCAAAACTTACTTATATATCTTAGACGTAATATCTGGGTTCCTCAACCTCAATAAACCATGAAGTTGTTTATTGAGGTTGAGGAACCAAGAAAAATCCTTACATTGTTGAGCTCTTCTTGATTCCGCACCATACTGAAATCAATGCCTCCTAAGTTTGAACCTACTCTACTTGTTCCCTCGTCAAGCACAGAACCACTCAGAGAACTGAGATTCAGAACAAAAATTCCTGCCCCTGGTTGCAGTATTGAACCTTGAAAATCCCCTCCATTTCCCAAACTGTTTGATCCTAGATAATTTGGGGAAACAGTGGGAATGGAACTAAAGTTGAACTCGTGAACCCGGCCTGATATTGTTGGAACCCATTCATCCTGGTATCTTGAATGCTCGGCAAAGAACCACCAATATCAGCCAAAACATAGTTTCTTGTGCCACGTATCCCTTTTTTCATGCAAAGCATAAGGTTTTCGACAGGAGAGCCTGAAACAGTAGCAGACATTGAGTTTGAGCTTTCAGGACCGTTTCGGAAGAACCTGAAGATTTCTCCATTGAAAACAAAATGCAGAAAAGAGAGCAGGAATACAAGAATTACAATACAAAGAAACAAAAATCTGAGTAAACAACAATTCTCGTGGTTTCATAGAGGGAATTGTAGAGGAGAGAGCATTAGCCCTTGTTGGTTTAGGTTTCCTTGTTTGTAAAGAAGAGTAGGTCTTTGTGTGTGTATGTGTGTGTTAAATTAACTTTTTTTTATTTCTTGTGGGACAACGTTTCCTAATCTGGAAAGGAGATGGTGTTAACTTTCAGGGTTGGGTTTCTGTTAAACTAGCTAGCTACAACAGAAATCAAATCCTTGACGAACATTTACATGCATTAATGCCGTGCTTCATGTGTTTCTTTTATTGTTTCAATTATGATTATTCTTCCACTTGGATTATGAACTTGCAATCACTTTTACTTGGGAGTTCCTTGTTATTGTATGTTTTCAAATTAATTAGTTCCGACGACGGCTTGTTTGGTCTACGGGAGACTGGTTCGGCAGAGCTTTGCATGAGTTCAATTGACGATCTGATCTCTGTACAAAAAATTACTTGCTTTTGATTTTGACAGCAAGCGATTAAGATTATGTCATTGCCTCCTTTTCATGGTGATATGGGCCAGTAGATATTGGTGTTTTAGAGACTCAAATTGTTTCTGCTGTTATAGAGATTGATCATACTAATTCTATAAAAGCATAATCTTGAACAGAAATTCTTGCTACAAAGAATCCATTTCTTCTTCTGCAACATCTATGGCTTGTCAAAGTAGTGAAGTTCTCAGAAGGAAAATTCTATTATTGTGCAATGAAAAACTCTGTATAATCCTGAAGGAGAAATGATATCTATGCAAGGCTAAAACCTGAAGGAACATGATCTATCATGTTTGTTTCATGCAAAATTTCTAGGATATGTTCTTCTTATCAAGATTATCAAAAAAGAAAAAATGTTTCTCATCAGATCGATTTGTTACTTCCTGTAAGCAGTAATGCTTCGTTTTTCTCTTGTAAGTATTGGACTTTTGGAACTATATAGCTTGATCTTATGCAAGGTAAAGTCTCCTAAATCATCCTTAATGATCATTAACTTCCAATTTCATAGTTGAAGATCATCATCCAACAGCTAGGGAGTGCGCGCAGATAAGAACGAGCATACAGCAATGGCAGACTTTCCCACTAGATGCAATTACATTGAAACCTATTGTATCTCTTATGATATTCATGTATTGCAAGGCTTACTCTAGCCATTAAGAACAAAAAGACAACAACTACTTGTGATAATATTTTCATTTAAAGTGCTAAACAACATTGTATTACGAATCCAACGTAAGTATGACAAGGACTAACAAGATTACTTACAAAACTGGACAGAGGAGGGGGGTGGGGGGGAATTACAGCCTAAATTCTCTAAAGACAAAATTACTTTGTCAAACACTAAAAGACACCAACTCTTACATACGAAGTAGCATAGTTAAGACACAATGAGAACAAGACAGAATCAACACCAACCTACACTTTCTTAACTGACCTTCCTCCAGTGATCAAATTGAAGACATTCCTTCCGTATCCTGACCGCAGAATGCTAAGATGTGGTTGCAGGCGCAACAAAAGTTTCTGGTAGAGTGGACTGCCTGATTTCTTGGTGACGTTCAATGCTTTTTGGATCACATAGTTACCAAATTCGTCTTTAGCAACTTGCAATAGTGTGTTGGTGTTGCTCAGAAAATCCTCAATTACCCAACTCTTCCATTCTGTATCCAAGCATTTCTCGGCGATATGACTGCCTCCTTTCTGAAGTGAGATGGTTCCATAATACCCTCTGAGATGATGGCATATTTTTTGGGTGAATAAAGGATTATTGAGTGATATGACCTTCTGAACCACATAGTTCCCTTTCGGGTCCTGCGAGAGGAAGGCTACATATGTGGACAAGATATCTAGGAGCCGATATCTTTGCAGACCTTGGATGGTGTTGATGACCCTGATTAAGGCTAGGGATCCTTCATGGTCTATTGCTAAATCAAGACAACATTCAATGGCTGCTTCATATAATAACCTATTATCTTCAGCACTCAGTTGGTTAAAGCACTCTGATACAGCATATGAACCTATCCGATTGGTCATGATTGTAAAAAACGCAGCACGCAGATTGTTCATCACTAAGGTAACCAAAGGCGATCTCCGGAGTAGTCTAATGACCTTCCTTATCGAGTTCGAACCATGTGTGTCGAGAGTTAATGAAACAAAGGCGTCCAAGTTCTTGGTTATCTCATATGTAATCAATTTCAACTGTTGATAGTTCAATGCATCAATTAGTTCACCAAAGACATGCCATCCATGTTGATCAAGCATCAGCTCCAAAACAACAGCGATTCCTCTTGATGACAAGGCCAAAACTTTATTATATATCTCACGTGTAATCTCCGGGTTCCTCAACCTCAATAGACCTTGAATTGTTCTTGAACCATGTTGGTCTGAACAATAGTTGACAATGCTATCTCCTTGAAGCAAACCAAGAAAAATCCTTACTTTCTTGAGCTCTTCTTGATTCTGCACCATACTATTATCAACGCCTCCCAGGCCCGAACCAGCCCTGCCTGTCCCCACGTCAAGGGCAGAACCACTCAGAAAATTGTAATTCGGAACAAGAATTCTTGCCCGAGGTTGCAATCTTGAACCCTGAAAACTCCCTCCATTGCTCAAACTATTAGATCCCCAGACAGATTCTGAAAACAGCGGTGGTGGGAGCAGCATTGAATTCTCAAACCCGGTCTGATACTGTGAGAACCCATTAATCCTGGTTTCTCGAATTCTTGGTAAAGAACCACCGTTACCATGCAAAAGATAGTTTCTTGTAGACAAACCGTGATGGTTATTTGTATCAGCGCTCCCTTCTTTCAACGAAAGATTCTCAACAGAAAGCAACAGGTTTTCAACAGGACAACTTGCCGCAGCAGAAGAAGACATTGCGTCTGAACTTTCAGGAGCAATGTTATCAGAAAAACCAGAAGATTTCTCTATGGAAAACAAAACAAGAAAAATACAGAAAAGAGAGCAATATTCAAGAAAGGGAAGAGTGAATAAAGAACAAGTCTGTCCTGGTTTTTTTTTTTTTTTATAGAGGGAATTGTAGAGAAGAGCGCACTAGTCCTTGTTGGTTTTGGATTACTTGTTTGTAAAGAAGAGTATTTCTTCCTTTCTTTGTGTTCTGAGGGAAAGGTCTTGCTTCTTGTGGAACAATTTTTAGAGTTATAAGAGAAATTAAATTCTACTGTATTACGGACAGAATAATAAATAAATAAATAAAAATAGAGAATAAATTATTTTTTTAATTTTTTTCATTAATAAAAGGAGAAAAGGATTAAAAAAAAGGTGGGTCAAAAAGGTTAATTATGAATACAAAATATGTAAGATGGGGTTTAAGAGGTTTTTAATGCTTAAGATATCCATGTGTTTTGATTGAATTCAAAATTGAGATCATAATATTGAAAGAAAATCCTTTATTTATTAGAGTAAATGCATAAAAAAATAATTGAGTGATTTTGAATTGATTTAAGGATTGAAAAGAAAAGGAGAAAAGAAAAAATAATAATCTATCAGCATTTCTAAGGGTGAACAAAAAAACCGAAAAACCGATTAAATCAAGAAAACTGGAAAATAAATAACTGAAAAAACCTAACCGTGAAAAAAAACTGATTAAAATTTTAAAAAAACCGACCGGTTCGGTTTCGGTTTTATAAGCCTGAAATAGAAAAAAACGAACCGAACCGAACCCAAACCGGAAAAAACAAGCCAAACAGGAAAAAAAACCGAGTCAAACCGGAAAAAACCGAGCCAAAACGGTTTGAACCGGTTTTTTTCCTAAAAAACCGAAACGAATCCAGCCAAAACCGGTTGGTTTGAATTGGTTTCGGTTTGGTTTTTTTTTTTAAATTCAGTTTAATTATTTTGTTTTGACAAAAACCGAACTGAACCGAAAATGATCACCCCTAAGCATAAGCATAATTCCACCCAAAAAAATGTTACATGACTCATATTCAATGTACATTCTTCTTAAGGAAATTTTGGATCTTTACATATAGAAAAGGATTTTAATGCACAATAAATGCAGAGATAATAACCTCCAACAATTGTATTTTAATTTTAATTAGTTCACGAAAGAGTAGATAAGTTTGGACTATTATTAGAGATTTTTCGATGTAAAATTACATTTGGTTATTGTTTAGTGATAAAAAAAAATAGAAATAGTGGAGGACAAAAAGGACTCGAAAACTGCTCAAAAAACATTTATTTTATGTTTTGGTTTTTATTTTTTTAACTAAATATATTTTTGTCTATTAGGGAAATTAACCAATTTTGAATTTTTTTCCTTCATTCATAAGAACACACTTGAATAAATTTTAATTATGGACTCAAGGTTAAGAAAAACTAAAACTTGTGGGTGTTTCCTGTTGCAATTTTTGGATCTCTTATTTAAATTGTGGTTTTGCATGATGTTATTGTTTTTTTTTTTCATGTGACTTTTTTTT
>Ga0325403_1002429_pt1 | contig 16483 bp, 6 predicted proteins | sample PopdelMetagenome_19_FD_205665 | JGI IMG/M metagenome (GOLD analysis project Ga0325403, IMG submission 205665) | Populus deltoides microbial communities from Bellville, Georgia, United States - Xylem-PdKOR-R4 | ecosystem: Host-associated > Plants > Phyllosphere > Stem > Wood/Secondary xylem...
TTTTTTTAAGCCAAGTGCACTTTTAATTTAAAATACTTCTAGACATAATTTCAAACGTAAAAACAAAAAGATTTATGAATCTTATCAGCCCCGAGGTTGTGTGGTGCAGTTATTATTGTAATGTAGACATATTTTTTTAAACCAATATGTTTGTAAAATCTAAAAGTTAACTCTTTATTTAAATTATTTAAATAACATGATATGAGATATCATGTATAATTATTAGATTAATTAATTCTAAAAATTTAATTAATTAATTCTGAAATTAACAATAAAAATTATTTATGTTGCATAATGTAAATTGTCAAATCTTTTTTTTTTGACATCTAAATCTATTGAGTTAATGTAACTCGTATATAAAACTATATTTTAACAACAAATTTTGTCCATGCTTTTCTCAGAGGGAAGATTGTTAAAGAGTTCAACTAAACCATGAAAAAAAAAAAATTCACGTAATACCCAGAAGTAAAAATCGAGGGACTTTTCGTTTCTTATTCTTCGGTGTGTTTTTTTTTTTTTTAATCTTTCATTTTTGTGATCTTCTTCTTCTTCTTCTTCTTGTTCTCTAATGGTGTCTTCTTCATTGATCTTGTATACGCTGAAATTTAGAGTGTGTTTGGAAATGTGATGTAAATCATGTCTCTAAAATTTCAAGTTTTTTTTTGTTTAAAATTAATTGTTTTTTATATGTTTTCATATTTGATGTGCTGATGTCAAAAATAATTTTTAAAAAACAAAAAAACTTTCATTTTGATGCATTTCTAAACGAAAAACACTTTGAACCCGCACCACTACCACAATCGCAAACAAGCCCTTAGCTTGGGTTTCGAATGCGGGACGGCGTTGCGTCAATACCAAGAGTGTTTTTTTTTTGTTTAGAATTTTCAAATTAATTTTCTTTTTAAAAATGGTAATTAAATTAATTGTTTTTATGATTTTAATGTATTAATATGAAAAATAAAAAAAAATCTAAAAGACATTATTATCTCAATATATTTTAAATAAAAAAAACTTTATACGTCCCTTGTAGACTCAGGTAAAAAGTTATTTTTTAAAAAAGAAATAATTTAATAAAAAAAATATTATTTGATTTTCTTTTAAAAATAATTAAACTTTCAAACTCTAACCCTCTTTTGAGTGTGTTTGTCTACACGGCAATTTTAGGACCCACAAAAAATAGGTAGAAACACAATTTCATGAGAAGCATCTTGCACCAACTTCGACGGCACTATTAACTTTTGTTAAGTGAAACAGTGCAGAGTGAATTCACTCTGCACACAAAAATGAACACATGAACAGTAAAAAAAATCTGATTTTTTTATTGTGTTGTATTCGAAAAATTAGTGTTTAACATTATTTAATGACACTACATAAATTAGAAGGAGATCGCATGATGGCGTAACATTTGCATAATTTTATCGTAATCCCAATTTGTTTCTAATGATATTTTATCTGATTTTGTTGTACGCTCAAAAAACCATGAAAACTATAGTCCTTGTAGGATGAATTTTATACGTGATAGAATTATAGATAGTTTAATGGAACAATAATTTTTGTTCAACCTCAATTTCAATTAATATTAATATATATCACCAAACACATTAAATAACTTTTTGTTCAACCTCAATTTCAATTACAGTTTTAACCAAATATATATAAAAATATCAAACAAACCTCAACAAAAAATACTTTTTATAAAATAATTTTTTTCAAATAACAATCATAAAAATTACTACAATACAAAATACACTCAAAGTAAAGTTTTAAAAATTATGGTTAAAACTGGTTCAAAGCCTTCATTGAGCCCAATGTGAAGAGGCCCAACCTAGCGTCATAAAAGCCCAATAGTCTCTTCTCCGCCACCACCAGGCCATGCCATTTATATAAGCAAACGAATATGCTGCGAAGAGCTTAGGCCTGAAAAGGGGGAAAAGGGAGAAAAGTTGACACTGCTTTTTGCGTGTTTGACAGTGTGATTACGGATATTTTTTAAATAATTTTTTATGTCAAAATATATGCTAATAATATTTTTTTATTTTTTAAAAATTATTTTTAATATCAGCACATCAAAACGATTCAAAACATATAAATTATATTAAATTTTAACAAAAAAAAAATTCAAATTTTTTAGGAACGCCTCGCAGCCCCGTTCCCAAACGGTAACTTTGTCTCCTAAATAGACACCGGATGGCTATCACACCCTTGTTATGGTATCTGATTCAGCGAAAAAGAGGGTATTATGGTAATTGGAACAACCTGAATCGAGAATCTGAACCGCTGTATTCCTCCGCAGAGATGCACACGCGATTGATAACTCGGCCAACTCGGTCGATTACTCAATGCAATTAATTATTGCCTTATTTTGAATCACCAGCTTGCTACAAGTCTTCAAGCTTTGAAATGACTGGTGGCGTGCCACTATTCCACTGGTAAGGAAAAGAAATCTCTTCAAAGTCACCAAGCAACTCTTTTTTTAGACAATAGTGGAGATTTTATTAAAGATTTTGGCTAAAACGAGAATAGCCTAATAATAATAATAAAAAAAAAAAAGCAACAACAGAGAAGATAAAATAAAGAAGACATAAAAGCACGGTATCTACTCTATAACTGGAAGAAAATTAATAGCATTCATATATATTGTCATGATTAATTAAGTATTGAAAAAAATTATCAAGAAAATTAATATCATCAAGAATAAAGAGTTCAAAATTTTTGTTAAAATTCAAAAAAATGGTGAAATGTCCTATTTTTAGGGATAATGTCAAAAATTTCATTAAATTTAAAAAAGTGATGAAATTTCAAATCATCAGGGATTAACATCAAAGTTTTATTAAAATTCAAGAAATTATGAAATCTACTGTCTTTAGGTCTTCAGGGATTAATGTAAAGAAAACTAAAAAATTAAAACATTAATGAAATCTTCTATTTTAGAGATTGAAGATGGCAAAATTTTCGTTAAAATTTTTTTATTGATAACAGTAAAGATTATATATATATTAAGGCTAGTGTTATAAAATAACACGCTATAAAATCTTTGATTTTTAGGGATTAATGTTATTTTGATTAATGTTATGATTTTTATAAAATATTGTCTAAAGAAGTATTTTTTTTTTTGAAAAAAACCAGGAATGCATTAATAAGATAAAAAAAATGGTTTTAATTTAATGGATATCTTTTTTATTTTAATTTCAAAGCATTGTTTTTTATTTTTTTTCAATAAAAGTTATATTGTTTTGTAGAATAATTAAAGAACATATGAAAAAAAGAAGTTATATTTTATCTCCTCGTTGCTAAAATTAACATCATATTTTACTATCGTTGCACTACAAAAAAAAACAGAAAACAATACGTAATGGCTCTTCAAAATATATTTAAGGACACTTTTTAGTGTCGCTAAATGTTTTCAACCCGCAGCAGAATTGTCAACAATATGTAAAGGCAGGTTCATCTGCATCGATACGAGAGAGTTTTATTTGCTAGGACATGCCTTGTTGTATGATTTATACAGTGTTTGACGTTGCATTTCGAAAGTATCTAAAAAAAAATTAAATTTTAAAACACTACAAAAACTAATTAAAAACAAAATGTTGAGACACTGAAATACATGCTTCATTTTTTTTTTTCAACCCACAAGTTGTTCTCTCCCTTTACCACAGCCCTCCAAAAACTAATACAAAAATATGTTGAGACACTAAAATACAAGCTTCACTAGTGAAAAAACTACAAGTTGCAAGAACTCCCAGCCGCCTCCTTCCCTTCACCCTCTCTTTCTCTCTGCTCATCCCATCATCATTGCTTTTCTCTCTCTTTCTCTCTTTCCAATCTTAACTAAACAGACGATGGCTGCGGCACTTGTATCTCCGATCTTGGAGCAGTTAACCACGATCGTTGCTCAACAGGTATTTTTCTGCCATCTGCAATAACCTGATTTACCTAGCAGAGATAAGAAATATATATAAAGTTCAAGCCTTTTTTCTTCCTATCATAAAAAGAATACATTTAAATCCTCAAGTATATATTTGGATTTTATTAAAGAATCTTCTTTTTCTTTGTTTTATTATTTTTCATATTTCCAAAGATAACATAAAGAAAATATATCATTCCAAATATAGGAAAACCGAAAAAGGCAGAACAAGAGTTGCCAATTCTCTTTAAACTGAACTATTAAGGGTAAAATAATCAATAAAAAGTTCAAAGGATTAGCGAGCGAGTATTTGGTGTGAATTAACACACAATCTTATTATCATGCCTTTATTTCTAAATTGACTTCACAAATGTATACATGCAGATCCTTTAATTATTCACTTGCCTTTTTATACATCCATATATCTATAGTTTAATTTAATGTAAAATGAAAACCAGATTTTATGTCGGTTCAAAGGAGAAATCCTTCTCACGTGAGAACATTGAACTCTTTCCATACCTATATATATATATATATATATATATATATATATACACACACACACACGTATAGGTTTAACATTTTACCATTTAAGATTCATTTTATACCTTCTTGTACAGTAGCATAGTGCAGACTGATATCATCATCATGATGATAAAAAGAACAAAGAAATATTATTATTTCTAATAAATATTTTATATATAAATTATTAATATAGTAAATCCATTTCACAATAAAATATATTAATACAAAATAGAAATGTTTCCTATGCTTGAACTTGTATTTTCCACACTAATAGGTACAGGAAGAGCTAGAGGTGAACCTAGTAGGGGGTGTGAAATTGTCATAGAAATGTTTCCTATGCTTAACGTTTCTTTTCCTTTGTACACTAATAGGTACAAGAAGAGGTGAACCTAGTAGTGGGTGTGAAGGAACAATGTGACAAGCTGAAAAGCAATCTCCTTGATATCCAATCTGTCCTTGAAGATGCAGATAGAAAACAAGTGAAGGATAAGGCTGTGAGAGATTGGGTAGACAAGCTCAAAGATGCATGTTATGATATGGATGACGTGCTAGATGAATGGAGCACTGCAATTCTTAGATGGAAAATGGAGGAAGCTGAAGAAAATACTCACAGCCGACAGAAGATACGGTGTTCCTTCCTGGGATCGCCTTGCTTTTGTTTCAATCAAGTGGTTCGACGTCGCGACATTGCCCTGAAGATCAAAGAAGTTTGTGAAAAAGTGGATGATATTGCCAAAGAGAGAGCTAAGTATGGCTTTGATCTGTACAAAGCCACTGATGAACTCCAGCGACTAACAACTACCTCCTTTGTTGATGAATCAAGCGTGATTGGTCGAGATGGTGAAAAGAGAAATGTTGTAAGCAAGTTGCTGGCTGAAAGTAGTCAAGAAGCACGGGACGTGGATGTCATCTCTCTAGTAGGGCTGGGCGGAATTGGAAAAACAACCCTCGCCCAACTAGCTTTTAATGATTCTGAGGTTACGGCTCATTTTGAGAAAAAGATATGGGTGTGTGTTTCAGAACCATTTGATGAGGTTAGAATAGCCAAAGCTATCCTTGAGCAGCTTGAAGGGAGACCAACGAATCTGGTTGAATTGCAATCCCTTTTGCAAGGGGTTTCTGAATCCATTACTAGAAAGAGGCTCCTTCTTGTCCTTGATGATGTATGGACAGAAAATCATGGACAATGGGAACAATTGAAACCATCTCTCACAGGCTGTGCACGAGGAAGCAGAGTCCTAGTGACCACTCGTAAGGACGCTGTGGCAACGATGATGGGAACTGATCACCGGATCAACATTGAGAAATTGTCCGATGAGATATGCAGGTCAATATTCAATCATGTGGCATTCCAGGAAAGAAGCAAAGATGAGCGCCAAAGATTGACAGATATCGGCGATAAAATTGCAAACAAGTGCAAGGGCTTGCCTCTAGTTGCCAAGGTATTAGGAGGTCTAATGCAGTCTAAAAGAACAAGAGAAGAGTGGGAACGTGTTTTATCTAGCGAACTGTGGAGGCTAGATGAGGTTGATAGAGATCAGGTTGAAAGTCGAATATTTATACCTTTGCTTTTGAGTTACTACGATTTACCTTATGTGGTAAGACGATGTTTCTTGTATTGTGCCATGTTTCCAAAAGACTACGAGATGGACAAAAATGAATTGGTGAAGATGTGGATGGCTCAAGGTTACCTCAAGGAGACTTCAGGTGGAGATATGGAGCTTGTAGGAGAGCAGTACTTTCAAGTCTTAGCAGCGCGCTCTTTCTTCCAAGATTTTAAGATGCATGAGTTTGAAGGAATGAAATTCAAGATGCATGATATAGTGCATGATTTTGCCCAATATATGACAAAAAATGAATGTCTAACAGTGGATGTCAATAATCTTCGAGAAGCAACAGTGGAGACTTCAATTGAAAGGGTTCGTCATTTAAGCATGATGCTGTCAGATGAGACCGCTTTTCCCGAGTCCATTCACAAAGCGAAAGGTCTTCGCAGCCTCTTGATCGACACTAGAGTCCCTTCGCTTGGAGCTGCACTGCCTGATTTGTTCAAGCGGTTGACATGCATCAAGTCATTGAATTTGTCAGGGTCTTCAATCAAAGAAATACCAAACGAGGTAGGGAAATTGATACGTTTGAGACACCTCAATCTGTCATGTGGAGAGTTGAAGTCCCTGCCAGAAACCATTTGTGATTTATGCAATCTGCAATCCCTAGACGTTACTTGGTGTCGTTCTCTCAAGGAATTGCCCAAGGCGATTGGAAAACTTATCAAATTGAGGCATCTCCAGATTTATGGTTCACGTGTGGCCTTCATACCAAAGGGAATAGAGAGGATAACATGTCTTCGAACATTGGATAAGTTTCCTGTGTGTGGTGATGGTGAGAATGAAAGTAAAGCAGCTAATCTAAGAGGATTAAAAAACTTAAATCACATTGGAGGGAGTCTTGAGATACAGAATCTAGGAGGAGGTAAAGAAGATGCGAGGGACGCTGCAGAAGCACAACTCAAGAATAAGAAGCGCCTGCTTCGTTTGCGATTGGATTTCTACTACAACCGGGAGAACAACATTTTAATTGAAGCTTTGCAGCCTCCGTCAGACTTGGAAAATCTAACCATACGGGGTTACGGAGGGTTGGATTTGCCACATTGGATGATGACATTAACCAGATTACAGGAGCTTGCACTCTTTAATTGTACAAACGTGGAGGTCTTCCCTCCGTTGGGAAGATTGCCCAACCTTGAAAGACTAAAGTTGGGCTGGTTGAAGCTGAGACGGTTGGGTGCTGGATTTTTAGGTATAGAAAAAGATGAGAATGCCAGCATTAATGAAGGAGAAATTGCAAGGGTCACTGCTTTCCCCAAATTAAAAAAACTTTGGATTTTGAATCTCGAAGAAGTAGAAGAGTGGGATGGAATTGAAAGGAGGAGGGTGGGAGAAGAAGATGCCACCACAACTTCAATAATATCCATTATGCCACAACTTCGAGAATTGGAAATTATCAAGTGCCCGTTGTTGAGAGCTCTACCAGACTATGTTTTGGCAGCGCCTCTACAGGAATTGGACATAGCTGGTTGCCCCATTCTAAGGAAACGTTACGGGAAGGGAGAGATGGGTGAAGATTGGCAAAAGATTTCTCACATCCCAAACATTTATTTTCATTATATATAGGTGAGAAAGACAGAACTCTTTGGAACCTGCTTTGAGTGTATTAATTTTTTTTTTGCTTTGAGTTTATTAATTATTTGCTTTGGTGTAAAATAATATGTAAGCCTTGCCATTTACTGTAATTGGATTTTATTTCTTACTTAACATTTACTCTGTCAAAAGCAGCTGTGATAAACCCCTCTCTCTCTCTCTCTCTCTCTCTCTCTCAACATAAAATGATATGTAATTCATATCTATAATTATTTCTCACATCCTCTCTCTCTCTCTCTCTCTCTTTTTATGCCTTTATCTGCCTTCAAACAAGCCAATGATCTTGATCAAGCAACTGTTTCAGTGGATTAAATCCAAGAAATTCATCTATAAGTGATGACACCCATCGATTTTGGAGATTAAATCCAAATAAAGTTATCCAAACCTAACACAAAAAATCTTCAACAATAATTAAATTATAAATCAACAACGAAATTCAGCAGCGAGGCGTAATTAAGATTTCACCCATCTTTATTTTTTTTTTAAAATGTGGATGATTTATTGTGAGTTAAATATTTTTATTTTTTATAAAAATTTAGTTCTTTAAATATATTTTTCTAGTTTAAAAAATATAATAAATTAAAAAATTTATATACATGTAATCAAATAAATTAAAAAATATTTATGTTAATAAATAAATAAAAATTTATTAATAATACTTAAAAACAAAACTGGTTCAAAGCCTTCATTGAGCTCAATGTAAAGAGGACCAACCTCTGCCGTCATAAAAGCCCAAAATACTCCGTTGTAAAAGCCCTCGTAAGAAAACACCTTCTTCTCCAACAAGAAAAGCAAAGTTCAAACCCCAAGTAAATATCCCTGTCTTTCTCTCCCACACGCTCGCATTCTCAGCTTTTCCTCTCTGCGTCTTCAAGCAATAAACCATGGGTGATAGCCAGTACTCCTTTTCTCTCACTACTTTCAGTCCTACCGGAAAGCTAGTACAGATTGAGCACGCATTGACTGCCGTTGGATCAGGCCAAACTTCTCTCGGAATCAAAGGTTGTTGCAATTTAAGCTCTCTCTCTTCTTCTTTTTTTCTCATTCTCTTGTCATTTTCGAATGTACTATGTTGTTGATGGGTGCTAAGATACTATGTTGTTGATTTTATATTATTTTTTTGGGAGTTGTAGCGGCAAACGGTGTTGTTATTGCAACTGAGAAGAAATTGCCATCTATTTTAGTCGATGAATCTTCTGTAAGTAAACATTTATTATTTTTTTTATTGGTTTTGTTATATTCTTTGGTTGAAATTCAAGAAACCCTTTTGTTTTTTTGCGTTTTCTTTAGTGACATCGGTTCGTAGAAATCTGTTCAAATTCGGTGTAAATTTGTAATTTTTATTAGTAATTTGAGCTTAGTGATTTGGGTTCTTGCCAATGAGGCGTTACTATACTAGTCAATGACTCTAAGATTGGGACTTTAAATGTTGGAGTGTGTAGATTTATATCCCTTTAATCCCACATTGTATAAAAAGGCGGTGTTGGTTATTTTAAATCGTGTTGAATGAGGTGGAGATGGTTTGATTTTGGAGCCAGTCGATTGGTCTCTTATTCTAATTTGCAAGATGGTATATAACTTGAGTTGGTTGTTGATGGTATTTAATTGCTTCTTGTTTCAGGTTCAGAAAATACAGAATCTGACACCCAATATTGGAGTTGTCTACAGGTTTGTTTCTGCCTGCTTCTCAGTAATTAGGAATTTCCATTTTTTTAGCTTGTGTTTCTCTGGCCTTAACTATTGCTAAAATATCTGTCATGAATGATTGTAGCAGGCGGGTGTGTAGATTCAAAGCTCTCTTTATGTTTGGTGGGAAATTATATAGTTTCTGCTGTTGTTATAGTGTCCTGATAAGTGTGAAATTTGACCCGGGGTGGTAAATTGAGATAGAAGCATGCCTGCTTATAATCTGAACTTCAGTGGAACTCCTTGTAGGTCAATGTTCTTAATTGGTCTGGTTATGGACTTGACTTTGACACGTTGTACATGTACCCTGTTTCTGTTTCAACCAAAAAAAAGAGGGGGACAAATATGTAGTTCCTTAGAAAAATAAAAATAAGGCATTCCTCAATGAGCCACTTCTTACTAACTTGTGCAACTTATTACCTATGTCAAAATGGGTTGCTTTGCTGTACTTTTTTCTTGACAGTGCTGAATCACATGTATTTTGTTGCAGTGGAATGGGTCCTGACTTTCGAGTTTTGGTTCGGAAAAGTAGGAAGCAAGCAGAGCAATATCATAGACTGTACAAGGTACCCATCTTCAAGATTTTCTTTATTGTTTTGCTTCAAGTTTGTTCTTCAGCTTTTCTTTTAATGTCACTGATAAGTGATAAGGTTGCTAAATTTTCATGGCTTATCTTATGAATGGGATATGTGCATCCTTTTGATGCCTCTAAACAAACTCATGTATATAATTCGTCTAATGCTTGATAACCTGGTTAAGATAATATATCTGGAAAGTAGTTATTGAGGTTGTCTATATTACAAGACTTCTTGTTAGTTGTCTTATTCCCAATAATGCCATTCTGACCCCCAAAACAGCTGAATTTTGCTTGAAATCCAAGAGTTAAATATCCGATTACTATTTTATATCAATTCATTGTCATCTTTTGTTGTTAATTGTGAAGGTTGTAACTTGTGAATTTTTATGATTGTAGGAACCAATTCCTGTCACACAACTTGTGAGGGAAACTGCTGCTGTCATGCAAGAGTTTACTCAATCTGGGTACTGGAACATCTTTTATACATTCAAAGTGTTTCAGTGATTTTAGTTGATTTCCTTTGTAATTTAGATCTGAATTTCAATTTCCAAAGTTCATAATCTTAGCCCTTATTCTAATAAGCCAACAACTCTCTCCCTATGTTCCTGCATCAGCATGTCAACTCTTAATGCTCTTATTCTTGAAGTTTGAAAATACTCATCCTTTGTTTTTCCTCGCAGAGGTGTAAGGCCTTTTGGAGTATCTTTGCTAGTCGCTGGTTTTGATGACAAAGGTCCACAGCTGTACCAGGTGTCTTTGCTAGTCACTGTGTTAATGTCTGAAGTCATTAACTATTTTTTTTTATCTGGATTATCCACTGCAGACTATGTGGTAGCCTAGTATTCTAGAAGCTGTAGGCCTTTGTGACTATCATGCACCCTTCTGTGTGCCCACAGGGTTGATAAGTTTTTGACCTTTTGTTTTCTTGGTTGAGATTTGGATGGATTATGACTCACTTGTGTTGCCTTTTTAAAAATATGTTAGACTCTTGCACTCAAATCATAGTTCTTCTGATGATGTTATGTTTTGTATTTGTTTGACTAGGTTGATCCATCAGGTTCCTACTTCTCATGGAAAGCCTCAGCAATGGGGAAAAATGTTTCAAATGCAAAAACATTTCTTGAGAAGAGGTATTTATTTGTTTTTGGTACCATGAAATGCATTGATTCTGCAAAAACTTCTAAACATCTTCATGGGTTCTCCTAGCTAGCAACAAATGTGTTTCCACCTCCAGCCATCAACTGCCAAACATATTCTTCATTCAAAGATCAAGCTACCTTCAATTTTCAACTGCCAACTTACTTTGTCCTACTCCCCTCGTTCTTTATATAATTCATTGTACTTCATTTTCCCCATCCGAGAAGAATTGGATTGTCTTTTTTTTTTTTTTGAAAAAAAAAAGAAAGTGAGAAAAAAAGAATTGAATGGACAGAAACATGGTAAATATTTTGGTTTTTTGTCCACATATCTTCATTTGATTTGAACAACTTTTGTTTTCCCTAACTTAATATGTGCTCTGTAGATACACTGATGATATGGAGCTTGATGATGCTGTACACACCGCTATCTTGACACTAAAAGAGGGGTACATCACTTTAAAATTTCCTCCACTTTTTATTTTTGAATTTGGTGTTTTTTACAAGGTTTGGTATATAAAAAGTAGAAGAAAAATTCAGTAGGTTTAATGTACTTGCGCCATGCACTTGCATCCGGTTCATTACATAATTGATTGATATACTTGTAAATTCAGCCATTTAGGTATTGTGATTTTCTGCCACACATACTGAGTATCGTAGGTAAAATGAATTCTAGGTAACAGTAGTCTAGTTGGGGTCTTCAGCCTTGAGAACTTAAATTGGCTCTCAACACTTTAGTTAGTAGTTCAGGAGATTAAATTATGTGAGATACTGTTTAAGTGAAAATGAATGAAAGTTTCTCAACCCAGTGTCAATCAAATGTACTTGCAGGTGCTTAAAGGTTCCTTTTCTTTCCTCTTAGTGATTTTAAGTTGTTAATTTGTTGAGTCTTGCTTCTATAATCAGAGTGATGGTGGATTAGTGAGCATAATCTTAGTATTTGCAAAGTGGTCAAAGAGAGATATAAATGAGCATTTTAAAGTTTCTTACAAGTTCTGAGTGCTTCCCTTGTACCCTTACAAGATTGTTTGTGTTTGCAGATTTGAAGGGCAGATTTCTGGGAAAAACATTGAAATTGGGATAATTGGTGCTGACAAGCAATTCAGGCATGCTCATTCTTGACCTTTTTCCTTATTAAACTTGGTAATAGTGTCACGAAATTTCAAGCTTAGGATGAGTTCCAGAAGTAACTTGCAGGATGCACATTTTTGTTAACACAGTTCATAACTAGATAAAATCTGATATCTAAAATCTTTTGGATCTCACCAATTTCATATATGGCTTTCCACTTGTGGTTTCAGTTTTGAAGTTCTGATTTTCATGCACTCTTGCTCTAGTTTCAGTCTGACAATTTACACATGAGACTCGTGTTCAAAATGGCCAATCCACTCTTTCTTTGAATGTTTAAGCTTCCTTGGAAGAAGTTATGTGTGACATGACCATGGCAATCTTATCCCTTGTGCTTTCTTTACTGCAGGGTACTAACTGCAGCCGAAATTGATGATTATTTGGCTGAAGTGGAATAGACATTTTATTTTTTGGCTAAAGTGGAGTTCTTCCCTGTATTGACACCAATCGAGATACATGTGTTACTTTCCTCTGGAATTCCTTGAATCAGTTGCTTTTAGCCGAAGTTTCTATTAATTCCAAGTTTGCAGAACTGTAATGTGGAAATGTTATAAGACTTCTCTCCAATCTTTAGATGGCTTCTAAAGTTTTGCATCAATATGATTTCCTATATGATACGTTTGACAGAGTGCAGAAAATTGGTCTTTCCAATTATATCTAAAGTATTATCTCCTCTCAATGCTTGACCTGTAATGTGGCCGTTCTTATTTAATTCCAATGGAGCTTCGAAGAGGGAAAGAGAGGGGCCATGGAATATGGATATCGAATTAAAATGCGTACTTTATTTTTGGGTCCTTGTGCTTGCCTCAATTTTTCAGTTTAGATTCTATATCTTCAATTTCTTCAATTTGATCCAAGTCACACATAAGTTATAGCAAATTTTGCCCCATCTTAATTGCAGCCAAAACTACTGTTGTAAATATGGAAATGCATAACGTAACCCTGTTTATATTAAGTTAATGGAAGTGTTCGCCCTTTTCGAAATATGTTTTTACTCGGAAAATGATATATTTTTTATAATTTTAAAAAATATATTTTTAATATTAAATCTGAAAATATAAAAAAAAATTAATTTTTAAAAAAAAAACAGAAAAATCACCGCAACCTCAATAAGACTTTTAACCCATTTTAACAGCAGTTTTCGCTTTTTAGCATGGAAACTTCTGCTAGTAACGTCGAATTGCAACTCAATTGACACTTCAGAGCCTCGTCTTTGCAACAAGTCTCATGCTGGAGTTTTTGCTGTTAAATTATACTAATAATAATGACAATAATATGTCCATTGTGTTTAAACAAATTAACCTTTGATCTTCTTTTTATTATTATTATTAAAAATAAACTTTTTTAGAATTGATTATTCTAGCTATCAGTTACTGTCTCGATAAAATCCCATGCAACCTCAGACACCACGAGGCTACAATAATGCTAATGTTTGACTCCTTAAGTTCGTTAGAGATATTTTGAGGCTTTTGTCCCTTAGTAAACAGAGAAAAACAGAAGCTACTTTTGTCTGGCAGTGCTGGTCTTCACCCATGTAGTCCATTATCCAAGAAAACACTCTTCAGTTCACATATCTTCTTGCTTGCTGGATGTTTACAGATACCCAACTCCAAACTCCTCTTTTATACTTTCATGTAAGTCGTATCCTTCCTTCCTCTCTTTCCTTATGCAATGCCACTGCTAATGCTGTTCATGCTGCCTTGTTATTTTCTGTATTTATTAACTTCAATTCTGGTGGTTCTTTCTCCTCTTGCTGGATAATATTGCTTTTTCATGGAATTTCTTGTTCTGAGAAATGGGTTTCAATGGAATTGCTAAGTATCAACGTTCACTTGAGAGAGTATATCTAAATTGTTTTGTGTTCTTGTTAGTTTAAACATTTTAGTATTTTGTTGGCTCTCATATATATTGAACGAGCAATCATCCTTATCTAAAGAGTCTTACTGTGACTTCAGAAGTTATAAGATGATGGACCAGTTTTAGCTGTCAGAGTGCTATGCTTATCGTTGTTGAACTCTAACCAGTCTTCAACAGTTGTGGCCTTGTTTATCTTGCAAATTTTGATTTTTGTAGTTTAATCAGATAGTTTAGACTAATATTTGATTCTGTAATGAAAATACAACCTCTACTCACAGCAGTTAAGAATTATTGCGGAAGAAAGGGAGAAGATATTTGGTTTAGAAAGGGAAAGTTGACAACTTTTCTTCTTCTTTTTAAACTAGGTTTTCTGGTTTGCATTTCATGTGTTTGCTATTGTGATTAATAGTAGTTTTAGTGTCTCTCGTTGTCCAATTATTTTGCAATCCAAAGCATCCTTTGTATGGATTTTATTTCGTTGCTTCCTCTGTGTAATGGCTTTAAATTAAGAGGTGTGTATGTTTGTTGCTGGCAATTGTGTGTTTACTTGATTAGTGTTTGCAGGTTGCTTGTTAGATGCACACTGAATCATATTTTTATAGAATCAAGAATCCGGAATGGTCATTTCAGACGCAGAGAAAAGAATTCCAGTAGTGGAGATGTTAAAAAGTGGAAAAGCGACAGGGTCTATATCGACAAACATGGCAAATGGCGAATCTTTGATCACAAAAAGATGTCCAGGAAACGATGTAATGCTGAGTAATTCACTTTGTGCTCATACATATAACTGCTCAAGCAAATATGGCTTTAATTATTAAGTCATCTTTTATACCTAGGTGGCTCTTTGAGGGGACAAGGATGGAAATATGGATCTGGATTTGTTGATGGAATTTTCCCAGTGCTCAGTCCTGTTGCTCATCAGATTCTGAACTTTGTGCGGAAAGAAGTGGATCCGAATAATGTTTGGGCTGCTCTTGACACTCTTCCTGTCACTCACGAGACTTGGGATGATCTTATTAATGTAGCCGTCCAACTTCGTTTGAATAAACAATGGGATCCGATTGCATTGGTGAGTAAATCGTGCTTTATTTCTTTCATCGTGTAAGGTGGTAGGCGATGGATTAAACCACATTGCACGCACATATTTTTGTGGCAGGATGTTTGCACAGTATTTTTCTCTTCAATCATTAAGACTAAACCCTCGATTGTTCAAATCTCCTTTAAGTGGTTGGTGCTGCAGTTGGTGTTTGGAATTCTCATATACCAGCATTTTCCTACAACTAAATGAAACAAATCTCTTTACTGTCTCTATTTATTATATCGACATTTTTAAAATCGTGAGTTCTTAATTCTTAATAATCTTGTTGGGTGTAACTCTAAAATTTCCAGATATGTCAATGGATATTGTACAAGAGCTCCTTCCAGACAGATGTCATGTGCTACAATTTACTAATAGATGCTTATGGGCAAAAATCTTTGTACAAGAAGGCAGAAGAGACATATGTTGATCTTCTTCAAGCCAGGTGTATCCCTACTGAAGACACGTATGCCCTCCTTATAAAGGCTTACTGTGCATGTGGATTGTTAGCAAAGGCTGAAGCTGCCTTTGTTGATATGCGAAAGTATGGCCTTCCTCCAAGTATGTGCTTACCAATTCATTTCTTCTTAGCTTTTAGGGAAATTGTATTTTCAAGAAGTTATTGGACTACATCAACCATTTCTTATAAAACAAAAATTTCCTCAACTTGTAAGATTCTTTGCCTCAAAAATTGATTTTTTGTGGGGTTAAATTCGTTTTAAATTTTGAAACCTTGCTCAATAATTGCACAGGGCTGTATTTCTTTTTTCTTTTCGGGGATGAAGTATACTAAACGTAGGAAAAGAGAAGATTGGTTCATGGTCTGCATATTTCTTGTTGCTACTATAATAGTAGTGATTACTACTCCTTATCTACATCACCATGCTTAGAGAATGGTTGATTAAACCAAGAGGGACCCCTTGCTAATTTAGCTAGACCGGAACTGGATTAGGCTAGACTCTCCTGGATGACAAACTTGCTTCTGTAGCTTTCCTTTATGAGAATGCGTGGGTTATTTCTCTTCTTTTTGTGGTGGTGAAATACAGGGCATTAGTTCTGCTTTTGTGTTTCGTTCTCTTATTTACACGTCTCAGATTTTCATTTTTCAAGCTGTTCTGTTGATACACTTGCATGCACATTCAATGAGTGAAAAGTGAGCGTATACTCTAATTTTGGCCAGGTGCAATTGTATACAATGCTTATATTGATGGGTTAATGAAGGCTGGAAACCCTCAAAGAGCAATTGAGATCTTTCAGCGATTGAAAAATGATGGCTGCCAGCCCTCTACTGACACCTATACACTGTTGATCAACCTTCATGGGAAGGTAAGCTCAGTGATATTTGGTTCTGAATTATTCTGCAAATCTGATCTTCTTGAAATGCCACTGGCC
>Ga0325403_1002430_pt1 | contig 16483 bp, 12 predicted proteins | sample PopdelMetagenome_19_FD_205665 | JGI IMG/M metagenome (GOLD analysis project Ga0325403, IMG submission 205665) | Populus deltoides microbial communities from Bellville, Georgia, United States - Xylem-PdKOR-R4 | ecosystem: Host-associated > Plants > Phyllosphere > Stem > Wood/Secondary xylem...
AATACCTCCGATTTAGGATTTCTCTTGCGTCCCGGATAGGATTTCTTCTTCCTTCCTTGGCTGCTGCTGCTCTTTCTATTCAGCAATTTTCTCTTTCTTTCTTTTGATATTCCATTCCATAAAACCACCTTAGTCGCTAGCCAAGGCTCTTATCAACCAATTACTGGTCCGAATCCATCCCACCCCACATGCCTATGGCTATGTCTAGGGCTATGGCTACCTTTGTTGATCATTGTATGCTTGTAGGGCTTGATGAATTAGATGGTGGGAACATGCATGCAACATCTTGTTGATTATCATGACGATGAAGTAGTTGACTTGGATACCATTTCCAAATTGTTGAACACATATACGTAAGTTATGTACAGAGTCGAACATGAACTCGATCAAAATAAGGCTTCTCACTCCGATCTCATCCTGACGTCCTACAAATTATGGACTGCGTTGCCTTGTCAGTTGACAATGACAATGAAATACTCATTCTCTATAATTTCATTCGTGACAAGTACCACTTCAAGTTCCCAGCACTTGAAGCCCTTGTTCATCATCCACTACATTATATCGTTGAAAGGACTGGCAACCAAACGGATTTGAATTTTGTTGAGTTTCAAGACCTTTTGCCATTGAATTCTAAATTGTAGTGGTTTCTACAATGGCTTCAACAACAATTTGTAAACCACTACCTGATCATGTCCTTCCAAAGATCATAGATGCATGGCATCGAGCTTTCACTCTTGATTCAAAAGATCCTAGATTTTGTAGAAGCAAGAATGGTAATTGTTGCATCCAATCTTTCTGCTGTTGTTGGGACTGCTTTTGCTGCCAAGCTCATGATCACTCCCGGCAGTCACACAGAATTAGCCAACATGAACTCTTGTGATGTTCAGCTTCTTGGTTCCAAGAAAATGTTCCTTGCGGGATTTTCTCGACTTCTCACGGATATTGTGGGTTTATCGAGCAAACAGATGTATTTCAGGCCTCACCCCCATCTCTGCAAGCTCGTCCTTGTAGCCACTTGGCTTCAAAATCAACACCTGCTGCACGAGAGGATTCTGTCAAGGGAGATCCATCGGGGAACATTGGAATATGTCTTCGAGTGGAGGTTTTGAAGAAAATAGAAAAGTTGCTAAAGCCTCATCCTGTGAGGCTTCCTACACCACTTCCATCCCTTCTGATGCTTCTCAGAGTAAGAAAACGAGAGGTGGTCAGCGGCTGAGGAAGAACAGGGAAAGATATGCCATGACTGACATGAGAAATCTTGCTAATAAGATACATTTTGGTGTGCCTGAAGAGAGTTCATTGGATGGCGGACTTGGAGCTGCAGATTATGGAATGCTCTTATTTTTAATTCCTCGTGTTTGGATTTTTTTTATACTGATCACTCTTATGATGGTATATTCCTGTATCCTATTTCGTGTATTATTTACCAGTACTTGCATTTATCTGTTTGCAGGAAGACGGAAACCGAATGGATGGTGGTGCTTCAATAGAAACTGGTCTGTCTTAAATTTAAATATATACAATGTGCTTCTTTCAAGCTTCCAATCATTACTTAATCTGTGGTTAAAAACATAATTAGAGTCTGATCTGCTCTTTTAAGTTCCCAGTTATTAATTAACTCACTTGACTTTACAAGATCAACCTGCAGATTCGTCATTGCAAGGAATGCCAAAGAAACAGACTCTGGAATTTATCCTTGACATCCTACAGAGGTGAATGTTTTGATAGCATTCTTTCGTGTACTTAAAAGAAAAGAGTCGACTCCACTTCTTGGATGACATAGATGATCATATGAATACGATGCAGTTTTTGATATCTCAACATTTCTTCTGACACAGGAGAGACACACAAGAGATATTTGCACAGCCAGTTGACCCTGATGAGGTCGGTAATCGGGGTTCTTGTTCACTGTGTACATAGAACTGAAACAACTCGCTCTCTCCCCATCCACGATGATGTTAATAGTGTTTCTTTCCTTGAAAGGTTGTTGGCTATTACGATATCATTAACGAGGCAATGGATTTTGGAACCATAAGGGCTAAACTTCAAGAAGGGATGTATACAAGTCTGGATCAATTTCAGGTAATGCTCCAAATATAGCATCCTATTTTCCTTTACAGTGCTTCCCTGCGTTGTACTTAACTTTCAGTACAGGTTCCGAAGCTTATTCTTTTATTCTCTGCTAAATGTGAATGTCCAAGTCTTTGTAATCACCATTGTTGTTGTTTAAAATTTGGTCATTCATTATTGAAAGTAGAAAAAACTGCAGGTCAGTTTGCGAAACACTGATTTAGAGAGAGAGTTATCCCTCAACTTATATGTTCCCTCAATAACATCCTAAACTGATCTTGATTTCTTTGAAATATTCTGCAGCGTGATGTGTTCCTCATATCCAGCAATGCAATGAAATTTAATTCATCGACAACTGTTTATTATTCAGAGGTATAGCTGTAAGTTTTATTTTGCAAAATGGTAGCAGTAATAGGAGATATTATGCATCTCCGTTAATGCAAACACCATGGTTTCCAGGCCCGTGCTATAAGTGAACTCGCTCAGCGGGTCTTCAATTCTCTGAGAACTGAACCTGAGAAATTTGAGCTGGAGCACTCGAGGATGAGAAGACACCCAGCTCAGAAAGGCCATGGTGAAACTGGAAGTGTACTGAATAAGCTTGTTAAACTTGCTGGGTTCAGAGATGGTGCTTCACTCAACAGCACCTCTCTAAAGAGAGCTACCCAAACACACCCTGCTTCAACACGTCTAAATCCTCTCGTTGACCATACAAAAAATGAAATGCCTTCTGGTAAGAGAATCTGATCTACAAGCACTCTCTATTGACTTAACATACTTACCGTGGAGTCCATTAATTCAATTTTGAGGATAATGAAGTAACATACTGTAGTCTGTTTAATCGTAGAAGGTGGATTCATGCACTGGAAAGTGATTCCTTGAACTCGTGTTCATAAACTTACTGTGGAAACCATAACATCATGAATTTCTTATTATATGCTCCACAATATAATTTTTAGCTTGAGTTAAACACACTTGAAATGCATGAGCTTGCTTGAATTAGACTGCCAAGGCTAATAATCTTCAACTAGAGGTGAGGAAGTCATGAAGAACAGCTTTTATAATCCAAGTGAACCGTTCTAGGTCGGTAAGCAACAATGATGATTGTTTGATTATGAATGTTATTTCCAATTCTTTTGCATCATTTTCCCATAATTAATTTTTCAAGGGAACTAATCGGGTTTCATTTCAGTAGGAATATGTCAAAGCTTTGAACTATTACTAAATTGAAACCCTTCTTCTCATTGTTTTCTTTACACAGCTAGATATGCTTTTATCTCTAAGGCCATCTGCTTATAGAGTGAAAGGAAGCTAACACTTTGTCTTTTACTTGCATTGAACAGGCTCAAGAGATGGTAGAAATTTAGAGCCCTCTGAAACTGCTAGGCGTATGACATATATGCCTCAAACCTCCTCTATCAATGGCAAAGGGTCAATAATTTCTGAACTCTATAATACCCCAAAAGTGCTTACCCCTGTAAGTTCATCGTTTAATGTTGAGGATGCAACACATATATACTTACACAAATGCATGCACTTATGCGCGCGCACAAAGGAACAGGCACGTGCATAATATGTGAAACTATAGCCTTCAAGCACGATTTGATACAGCATGCACACAAGAATTGGCCTAATCCACTTGTAAAACAATGCAGAATTTGTTGCTTGCTTCCATTCCTGACATTTTGAAGTTCTGCTGGAAGAGGCAGGGAAATATAGAAAAAGGAAACATACAATTTTCCTTTGTTCATCTGGGGTTTGCTTTTGTTGTTTGAAAGATCTTAAAAATGAAATGCAAGTGTTCTTTCTGTAGGTTCACAACCATGTGTGATTATTGCTGTCAACAAATAAGAGCCAAAACACTACTTTTATGAAAAACTTGGTTTGGGGAAATAGAATCCTCAGTTCCTCCATTTCTGTTAAATGTGAAATTCTTCCAGTCCAGTTAATTTTGAGTGTCCCATGCCAAAGCTGACTAGCTTATAATCTTTTGAATTTAATAATTTTCATTGCATCCCCTACCTTTGGCTGATTGATGTGATTCGATGCTGCAGATTCCAGATTCAAGTATCCGATACAAGGAAAGTCTCAAGCAATTCGTTAAGGATTTGGGACCCACAGCTCAAATGGTTGCTGATAAGAAACTAGGAAAACATCCAATTGAAACTCCAAATTTCGCGTCCTGGATGCCCACCTCTTCTTGCAAGAAAACAGATCTGGTCCCTGTGTCATCTGCACTTAACAGGCCTGCTCGTCTGACTGGGGTTAATGATGGCCGTATGCCTCGTAACAGTTTCAATTCTATCTCACCTGCTTCTTTTGAAGGAAAGATGGTCTTTCCCAGTGGAGGTGTGAATGGTTATAATACAAGAGAAATGATTCCTACTCCAAATTGTCTACAAGGGATCGGAGCTCACCCCAACGATGGTGGAAGCAATAACTCTGCTTTGATGGGAGAAAATGCCGCTGGCACAAGCAAAAATATGGATGCTAGTGCTTCTTCGGAAGCAAAAATGAGGGGCACCAGCGGCAACATGAATCTTCTTTTGGCAACTCTCATGCAAATTACTGCTTTTCAAAATCGAAATTCCCTAACACCATCGGGCTATTTCCCTCTTACTGGAATTTATCCTGCCCAGCCATCACAGCTCATCACTGAGCCTCAGCCATGGCTAAACAACCATTCAGAACCGTTGTACTTGCCTTCCGTAAGTACAAAGCTTGCCTCTACAAGTCAGGCAGCAACCTCTTTGCCACAGTTTGATTTCCAATGTGTAAATGGAGAGGGATCAAGCACTGGTGCTGCAAGTGTAGTTGAGCACAAGTATGGAACTAAACATCCTCAAGCCGTTCAACTTCAATCAGCTGAAAGGATCCAACCTCCACCACCTTGGGATCCACAAGCAGTATATAATAACCTTCCAATCATGCGAAAGATGGTTAGTGAGCAGCAGATTCTATCACGACAGAATGCATTGATCAGGAAACAACAATCACAGGTTGCATCAATGCAACCAATGCCACTGTCCGGCACAACAAACTTTGTTGAAGGAATAAATTCTCAAGTTCATCAAGCCGAGTCTAGCGGTCATTGCTTTTCAGAAACTCAACAGTTAACCTTGATGGATAATCAGCAGCCTGATTTGGCTCTTCAATTGTGAGTTCAACATATATGAGGGTTCCTGTCCCGATCGAATAAGAGATAGAATGGTTGTTGCGCTTATCCCAACAGATGTATAATAGTACTATTTCTGTCTTTCAAACTTGTTCTTAATTTGCTTTCAGTGTTCACAGCTACAACTTGTTCTTCTTTTAGCCTTAGCCTTTTTTGTGCTTCAGTAGTTTGGCCTTGTTCCCTCATTTCTTTTCACTCAGGTCTTGCTTCAAGGCTGGTATCTCCTGCTTTCGTTTTCATTTTGGTAAGCTGGTGCTGATCACTAACCAGCTTGACACTTTCTACTACATATCAAGACTGAGTTACAACCTCACTGCTCGGTGGCTTAAATTAATGCCAGTAATCTCAACTAATTTTGTTTAGTACTGTACTACATTGTAATGGTGGCTTCAACCATTTTGTCTGTACCCAAAAATACATGCATAAAACCAACAAATTCTACCTTATACATGCAGCAGGAAGTAAAACAAGAGTTAGAAGAGAATCTCATAAAGTTAGGAAACTATGGGCACCATCCTTTCATGCCTATGTGCCTCAGGGTCCTCGAGGAGCGGAGGTATGCCCATGTTAACGAACAAATGGTAAGGTGGTGAAAATCAAGAAAGGCACCCACGTTAAAGAGATTCTTGCATCTAACCCACATACTTAGATGTAGGTCAGATCAATCGCTACTGGTATTGCCGGACTCTATTGAGCTTCGCTGAAACGGGTTGTACCTCCTGGTTGCCGAAGGCCAGCGTAAACTCTAGACAAGGACACCTTCGACGGTATAATGAGGCCGGCATGTTCAAGAGGGGCCGCAGGTCCCAAATCTACCCATCACAAGAAGATGTCATCTGCATATAAAACTAGCACAAACGAAAATAATGAAGATACTGGGCCGGTTGAGCTTGGGTCAGGTTTTTATGTTGAATGCTTGTGACTATATTGAGTACCAGAGATCCTCAACGTGGAGACCAGCTCCGCATCCCAAACGTCCCGAGCTTCGCTCACTAGCTAGAGGATCATATGAACGCTATGTTGAAGACACAATTTCAAGTCAATTTCAAACGCGGAAAAACTAAAACACCAATATCATATATGTGTTTTCCCATTTCATAAAATTTGTTAAATAAAAAATGGAAATATTATGTTTGTGTTTAATATAATGAATGAAAAATATATCAACAGATAAATAAATAAATAATTGTTCACACCAGTTAAAAATTAAAATAGAAAGTTAATTTTTCAAGTAAGAAATAAAAGATAAATATAAATATAAGTACAAAATATTTTACCATTTTACCCTCGTCAATAGTCATCCTTTTTATTTTATATATTTTATTTTATTTATCTTATAGATTTACCATGGCTTTTAAGATATATTATTTTTGTTTTTATAAATGCATAATGCATATCCAACAAATCTATTTTAGATTTAAGAGGATTTTGAAAAACAAAATTGCAATAACATAGCTATTATAGGTATTATAAGATCATAAAAACCATAAAAAGATGTTTTGCAATTTAGAAAACACTTAAACTAAATGAGGGAAAGGATATATTTTCGTTATAAATAAGAGAAATGATCATACTAATTAAAATAAATAAAAAGAAAACAGCCAGAAGAAATTGAGCATGTAAGGCCAAGCCTGTGGACGCCTCGTCCCACCTCCCCTTTATATTTTTTTTAAGTGAATGAATTGACAGTTTTTAAAATTGATGAATTGACTGTTCTTACAGCAACTGCAGCTCTAGCACACTGCACACCCCTTCCAAGTGTGATTTCTACGCCATGTATAGCCGTGACTAAGGATATATCAGTTGAAGTAGATTTTTTTTTTTTTTTATCAAACCTCTTCCCAAACTGTACAAGCTTCTTCCAAAGCATACGGCTTTCTGGGTCTAGATGATCTAGACAGATGGATCTTATCGTATATAACTACTTGGATAAAAAACTTGTCATCCATTGTTATCTTCTCCAGATACCTCATTCAGGTAATCCAATTGAAGTTTAAGTTTTAATACCTCAAAAACCTAATTTTTAACTTATTTTGATCCAAAAACATTTTAAAACACTTCCTAAAAACTTTGATAAATCTATTTTCAAAAAACAAAATCCTATAAGCACCCTAAAAACCAAAAATCAAACTAAATTTAAATAAATTTCATATGCTTCAGTCTACTTTTTTTTACATGATCAAGGAAAAGCATCATCTCCAGTGAACTCATCTCTTCAATATGAACTCATAAACATGAAAATTGTTTCTTTTTTCGCACTGGATTGTGGCCAATTGAATCCTCTTCATTAGAATATTATTTGACATCTTAGACCCTTGATAGCATAAATACAATTCAAGAAAAATAAAAAATATAAATACATATAAGATCATGATAACATAACTTCCAAGGATAAAATTGAAAAAAAATAAAGTTCCACAACTAAAATAGAAAAATTTTAGAAATTGAGACTTGGAAAGTAAATTTGCCCCCGTAAACAATGATATAAATAGTAAAATATGAAACGTCAAGTGATATCCTTTAATTTGCTTGCCAATGTGCATGCATTACAGCAAGAGAGACAGACAAAACAAGGCACATGTAATTAAGGTTGTTTTTGCGAATCTATAATAGCGAAAGGTTGGTTGCAGTTGAAAACCCTGATCGCTGCTCTTCTTAGATAGCGATGGATTTAAAAAATATTAATGATTGCATTTTTTAATTTAATTCGAAATCAATCAAATGGCCGGTTATAGACGCGTGCATGTACACATGCAATCCCTAAACCATGTGCGCATATATATATATATATATATAAACACACACACACATGCAGCAGCAGCAGCAGCTTGAGAGCTCAACAAGATACTTGGAAATAAACACCATTAGTTGTTAGTGGCAGCAGATTTTATTTCAAAAGCCAAAAAGCCATTCTCGTTTGCAATGCTAGGAAATGTTTGGAAAGATGCGTAAGACGACAGCAAAACACACGCCCCATGAATCCGATGAACAATATAAAATCAACTTCCATTGTACTTCCACCCTGTGCCTTGATCACCCCCAGGAACTGCCTTATTTTATATATGCTAGTTGTTGTCAGATCCTTGCGCTTATTATAACCCAGTTATTGTGGGATCCTTACACATTAGCCACCATAATTTCAAGTGATAAAAGTCAGGTCCCTTCATCTCAAAGGATCCGCTATCAATCGAGCAAGAATCCAACACAAAATGATGCTAGTAATTGAGGTGATACATAGTCGGCAGGGACCAGTCCTATCTCCCTCTTAGTTTATCTCTAACTTAATGCCGACTGCTACTACCATGGAAACAGGCAATGTCGTTTACTGGTAGCTAATAATAAAATAACGGACGCCCAATTTTGTAGAGAAAAACAAACACAACACAGGGCTTAAATAATTAATAGAGGGTGTGGGTGGGAAGTGGGAACAAGCCATGTAGCCCATAAACTAGCTCCAAGTTCCAACCACGGACGCTTTAAAGGCTCAGGCCACGAGGTGGAGAGATTTAATGCTTAAAATATTTATGACCACAGTCTACCCACTTTCTTCGATTAGACTGGCGGAATCCTCAGGTCTCAGCCTTCTTTTTTTTTCATGACACTGGGGCTTGCATTGGCTAGTTTTACAACTGGCAAGAGAACTGATCAGGAGAGAGGAAAAGGTAAATACTCATTGCATTACATTTGTTCATCATTGACTCGCTGATATAGCCTAAGCTACTTGTTTGCTAAACTGTAAGCAACAAGCAACCCTGCATCATCGTACTTTCAGATCCAGTCCTGATACATACAGGAGACGAGCCAAGCCACACTCTCCTCCTTTAAAAGGTGTAATGTGGAGGAACACGAGGGAGTTGGTACAGGGAGAGAAAGCAAGGGACATGGAACTAGAGAGTGTAAAAAGAACATCTACTCTTTACCTTGCCAAATTTCTGTTAAATTCTAACATCTCCATTCATTTATGGTCATCAGCCAGCTCGTGTAAATAAATGCATCTAACCTTTTGACCGATGAACAATGATCAAAATGCACCGCGGATTCCCATGTGATAACGATTGAAGGTGGAGGCTGAACCAAGACTTGAGTTTTTGTTTGGAGAGCAATAAAAGACTAATTGAAAATACATGGAAATAATATTTTTTTATTTTTTAAATTTTATTTTTAATATATGCAATAATCTAAAACATCAAAAACAAGTAATTTAAAACCAAAAAAAAAATATTTTTAGTTTTTTTCAAAAAGGACTTTAAATCGCATCCATGACGAGCGAACTTAATGATTAGTTGTCAATAATCAGGCGTCAGGCGGGAAGGTGGGAACCGTTGAACATATGCTTTTCTTTCGCCATCACGCTACCGCTGTTTGGTTTGCTTCTAATGTGGGTTACGTCACTCGAAGGGCGGGTCTTGCGGGTTTGGAAAATGGTTGGGAGAGGTGCTGAATAGTTGAGTGGGAAAGTGTGCTGAGGTTGTCTCCTTAATTGTCTCTGTCGGTTGAGAAGTGTGGATGGCGAGGAACGATTTCCTGTTTTGCAGGTTGGGCATTAGTGCTACCGAAGATAGTAGAGTCCGCTAGGAGGGTATCGGCTGAGTTGGGAGAAATTCCACAATTGTTTGGGCAGAAGTCAGCTAAAAAAGGCATGGTGCAGACAGACCATCCAAATAGACCTACCTAATCAGGGTACTGTCAATAATAACTGTGATGCCTCCTTCATCAATGGATCTGAGCCAACAGGTATGTGCATGGTTTTGTAGGAACTCCAGTGGGCAGATTGTGGGTGGCAAAGTGTCGTCGTGCAGGTGCAGATCAGCCCTTGACGAAGAGGCCGTGGCTATTATAGAAAGCAGTAAGATTATGCGGCTGATGCCATGGCGGCTGTCAATGCTATCAAACAGCCTGGAGATTCTGTTCATTGGGGAATTGGTGCTATTGAGGATTTGAAATCGATGCTAGCACAGTTGCAATCCTATGTTTTACTTCTAGAAAAGCTAATACAGTAAGAATATTGTGTCTAATTTGAGCTATCATTCTTTTGATCATGTAATTGGCAGAGGTGATTTACACAAATAGAAGGAAAAGGTACGTCTCCAGAACAAAAAATGGATGAATATATTTCGCATGTACTGCTTGCTAATTTTTAACAGAGGCATGTGCAAAGATCAATATGAATATCTCATATGATCATTCACCAATACTGGGGCTAGCACAGTTTAGTTTCATACTATCTTCCTTTGGTCAAAGTTTTCTAGCAAGCACAATAGCCTCCCTCCAAAATGTTAAAGATACATAAATGGTTTGGAGTGCAAGAAAGAGGAGAGCGCCACATAATAAACTACAAACACAAAATAACCTACAAAGTGCTAACATAACATATACAAACTTAGGTCAAAAGAATCCATTCGTGAAAGGTTTACGGTCATGCAAGCATACGTTTTTACTTCAGATGTGGAAGGAATATGGAGCAAAAGGATCGTATGATTAGACAAGATTAAGACTCTACGGGGTGAATATTGAGATCTAATTAACAAGAATATTTATATGTTCTACTTCCTCGACATGACAGGAAGGAAATTTGAAGAAAAGGATCTTGTCATCTAAGATCGTGAATAAACAATTAAAGGGAGCTCCCTTCAGTCCAAGCACAGAGAAGAAAAGGATGAAATTAATCTCCCGCGTCATTCACACATTCACAATAGCAGCCGCTGCCACTCCTTGTCTACTGTGTTTGAATGAATGAGTCGGCAGCTAATCCAAACCCTTCGCCCGTCCATGAGTGGACTGAAGGAAGCTCTGTTAAACCATTTTTCATGAAAATTAAGAAATTTCACAACGTATTCAGCTGAGGTGATTGGCAGTCACAGATGTTTAAATGCTGGACGAAGAGATGAATATATGCAAGTAGCAAACATTAATATGGCTAACACAAATTATATATGAAAGCCTAAAACATTCTTTTCAAGCTAAATCAAATTATGAAAGTGCAATGATTCAATTTCACTACTGGATTTGTAAATTAAACAGGATGATTTGCTTTTCAATTTTGGGTAGCTAGTCGGGGAAATTAAAAACTACTACTAAATAGCAAATATCAATGATAAATTAAGCTCCTGTGATTGGCACTAAATGCAATTCAATATTGTTCATGAGATATTAAGAGCAGCTATTGATTTTCATATCATATTTTTTTTATTTTAAAAAATTTATTTTTAATATCTGCATATATTAAAAAAAAAAACTAAAAACACAAAAAAAAATCAATTTAAAAAAAATTCATTTTTTTTTTTGCAAAAATGTTTTTAAACGCCAAAAACAAAGACTCAAGAAATCAAGAGTTGTTTTTGACATCCTATATAAACTGAGAAAGGCAACAATAATTCAAATTCATAGGATAATGGAAGAAGAACAGGTCATTTTGGAAGCTTGTTCAAGACAATGACTTCTAGTTGTAGGCCAACTAAAAAAACAAAAGAGAAAACAGCAGGAATAATTCTTAACATGTTATCTACCAAATTTTGGAACCTTAAAATTAAGATATAGGAAGCAATAAAATTAGGAATGTTCCTATCGACCTGCCCTCGTATACCAAGGAATTAAAGATTAACAGAAAATGGTACTGATTTACGAATTAGAATGTTGAAAATGTGGTTGCATGAACCCTAACCCTAAAGTCATGAGAGTTATTTTACTTGTCAAGGAAAAGAAAAGGGTAATCAGAAAGCGAATAGGTCAGCTCAATTGCCAAAACAGGAAAATCCCACCAAGCACTGGAACCTAGATTGCTGAAGAACTCAAGAAATAGTGTCTAATATTAGATCAATTTAGGTTGAGATGATGATCATCCGTTACCTTAATTTTATGGCAATCAGAGATCCATCCACCCATTTCTTTTTCTCCCTGCAATAACACTAAAGTTTCCATCAAGATGTCAACCTTATATAAAACCTAAAGATCAGTTTCTCTGCAAACAAAGAAAGAACCAGCTTGAGGTTAAGATGAACAAGACATTTATAGGACCTAATGGGGTTGCGTTAACGAAAGAAAGGTTACAGTTTGCTTACCAAACCGGTTTTCTGCGACACCATATAGCTCCATTGAGACTGGCCGTGCATGAAAATTGACCTATAAAGCATCCAGTGCTTCCACGGTGATCAGCTTCAGCTGCAATGTCTTTTATTTTATTTTATTTTTCTTCATTTTTGGAAAAGAAAGGAATCAAAAGAGTAGTCAGCAGTCAGCAACAAAGAATTGAGTGAGCATTTATAGAAGGGAAAATAAAAGTGAAAGAGTGGAATAAAGAAAGAAGTGCAGAAATCACGGAAGGCAATTACTTAGGAGCTGCAATAAAGGCAGGGAAGAGGAAAGATCGCAGTCCTCATGAGAGTCAGAGAAGAGCTAGAAAGCGATAGAAGATCTCTACAAATCTGGCAAAGTTATTCGGTTTAAACATAAAAGAGAGAGAGATGAGGGCATGAGGGAGGGAGGGGCATCTTTTTCACAGGCACACAGCCACAGCCAGCCACAGCCACAGGAGATTTTTCAGAAGATGTTGAAAGCAGGTAGAGAATAAATATAAAGCTGAAACAAGCAAGGGATTGTATAGTTTGGAGGATAATAAAGTGCTCTCTTCTCTTCTCTCTCCCCCACTATTTCTGCTCAAAAACAGGAAGTGAGGCCTTATATATATACCACATAGTAGGCGTCTATTATTTTTCTTTTACTATGTATTTATTATGTAGGGAAGGGAAGGAAAAGAATAGTTGGTGGGGTTGTCTGTCTTTTGATCATCAATCAGGTAAAAGCTATGTCCTCTCCACTCTGTAGCTATCAGCAATCTTTAGAGGAGCTTCTGGCGGAGACACGGACAGACACCGGTAGGGTTTGTAGCTAGCAACTTATATGCTGCTTAAATTACATAAAAACCCTTCTCCAAACATCGAGAATCACAGACAACTCATCCATCCTCTTCCTGCCCGATCAGCGATGTAATTCAACTATTCAGTTCACTGTAATATTTAATAGTTTTACTAGTTGTGTTTTTCCGTCCGTATAAGATATATATTTTATCAGTAATTAAATTATCAATAAAATCACTATAAAAATGCTTTGTTATTTAATTTTTTATTGGTAATTTTTTATTTGTCGGTAAATTTATTGGTAATAAAAAAATATTATTATTGATGAATTTACTAACAAAATAGACGTGTAAAAAAAAATTACTCGTTTCATTCCGTCGGTATATCCCTCGAAAAATATCATCGGTAATTCCATCGGTAATTATTTAAAAACATTTAAAAAAATCCATTTTATAAAATTATAAAATAATGAAATTAACGTAAATCAACACTCTATAATATATACTCAAAATGCTTGGAAAAAAGAATAAGAAAATCAACTCAAAAAAATTTGCAACAAATAAATTAAAAAAAAATCAACTAAAAAAATTCATATGAAAAAAATGAAGTTGCAATTGCTAAAAATTTAAAAATACTATAAATAAATCAACTAAAAATTGATCTCATATGAAAAAAAATCTCACAATAATATTTATACAATTATTAGGAACAAAAAAATAAAAAATAAAATAAAAACAAATATAGTGTAAAAAATTATGAAAAAAAGAAAAATATTACCTTAATGTAGTTGCAAGTGAAGCTAAGGAGAGAGAGAAAATTTCATCAAGCATATTAATTAAAAAAATAAAAGGATAAAAGAAGAAAGAAGAAGAAGACATACCCGAGCATGGAGGAAAAGAGAAGGAGATGAGGAGAGGAGAGAAGAGAAAGAAATATATATTGATGTTTTTTACATATAGTGAAGAAGAATAAGAAGAAGAATAATAAGAAATGACTATATCTCTTATGAAATAAGAAGATTCAGGCTTTTTACTATGGCACGTTAGCGACGGTTTTATTAATGAATAATTAAATATTAATATTTTTTTAATTATTATGTTAGTAATTTTATCTATAATATTTAATTTAAAATTTTAATTTTGTAGGTTGTAGAAAGTTTTGGTTAGAAGATTCTTAGTTGTAAAGAGGAAAATGATTCCAAAGGCCAACATGTCATGTGTTTTCATGTCTTTATGTGTATACATATGCCAACATCATGTTTCAAGCTTTCATTTAATTTCATGCCAATTAACCTTTTTTCCTAGATATTAATTAAATCTTTTTCGGCTAAATAAATACTAAAAACTTCAATATCATCATCGCCGTCAGAACAACCCATGTTGGTTTGTCTGGGAATAGTGGCCACCGCCATCCTCTACCAACCATTATTTTCTGAACAGGTTTATTCCCTTATTTTCCACGAACTTGTTAGACTGCACTATCCCATATAATTGAACATTGTTTATTTAAATTTTAAATTTTTTAATTTTAAATTAATTAGTTTTAATATTTGTAGATAATTTTTATGTATTGATGTAAAAAATTAAATTTAAAAAATAAAAAAAAAAATGATTCAGAATACTTTAAAATACAATCTGTACCTTCTGTTTAAACAAAGAATCAGTCAATACTTTAGTTTTCCTATCCCTCGCCGTCCACAAACAATGATCACGGAGAAAATACTTCCTTTGACTGTAAGGATTGTCGCATGTGAATCTTGGAAAGAAGACTATATGGTTGCAATTCCATGCATTTTTACTGCCCACCCGATGTGATGTTTTAAGTTTAAATTACGAGGTAGAGATTTTTTAAAAAATATTTTTATTTTAAAATATTAAAATAATTTTTTTAATTTTTTAAAAATTATTTTTTATATCAGTATATTAAAATATATGAAAATATATAAATTTAAAATAAAAAAATTAATTTTTTCAAAAGTATTTCCAAAACATAATATTAAACACTTCAAGTCCTTTAAGAGAAGGAAAAAAAAACCCTCATGATCACAGGTCCTATTAAATAAAAATGACAATTATTCTAAAAAATAATAGTTTAATTGGTTAAATTTTAGTTTTGTTTTTTTAATAATTATAAATTTAAGTTCTCTCAGAGTTATTAGTGACTTATATAATTATTTCATAAAATTAGTCGCGGTACATATCAGTTATCCGAATATTTATATTAACAATAATTAAAAAACGACAATCACACCGAAAGTGATTAATCTGTGGTCGTTTGTCTTGGTTTTTCAATCTATTTTTAAGATGAGAAAGAAGTTGAAAAGCATCATTTTTCTAATATGTTTTTTTATTTAAATAATAGGTTGAAAAGGCTAAAATAAACGACTTCAATCTCGCCTCCGCGTTAATAATTCCTCAGCTGTCTTCATGTGTGTTATTTGATAATTCCTCAGCTTTTCATGAAAAAAATAACTCACGTAATTAAAGTATTTATGCTTTCAATAATGAACGACAATTAGTCAATAAAAATATCTTTTCTACACCAACCGTGTAATTGGATCCATTTTGCGACTAAAAGGAAGTGATTTCATTTCTAAAGTTACATTTTATTTTAATTACTTTCTCTACTAAACGAAACCAAAGAATAATATGATTCTTCACGGTTTATATTAACAGCAAAATATCTTTATTTTTTTATTTTTTCAAATTATTTTCCCTTTTTAATTAATTCTATATTCCAAAAAAAATTAATAACCCAGTAGAGTTCATGATTTAAGTTACAAATTTTACAAGCAAGAAATAAAGCCTGGATCAATCCATTATGTTGCATCTTAATGTTTTTTTTTAAGAAAAAGATACCGTCTTCGTATATTTTTAAAGTCAAACCAAGCTTTTATTATTCATTTATTTTGCATTTAGATCCACCGAGTCAACTAGATCAAGTAGAGTCAATTCTTAAGTATGTTAAATTTAAACTCATGATACGTAAAGAGCGGGTTATAAGATTTCAAGATTGACTTGTTGAATACGATTTAAGAACAATATCAAGGCCATGTTTGTTTTCCGAAAAGTAGTTTCCGGGAAACTACTTTTCTAAACTTCCCCGTGTTTGTTTGCCATTAGAAAAGTTGGTCAACAAAAAACACTTTTCAGTCAAAGGAAAATTTGGCTTGGTTTTCAAGAAAGTGTTTTCTCTTTTGGCTGTGTTTGTTTTTCCGGAAAGTGGTTTTCGGGAAATCACTTTCCAAACTTTTTTGTGTTTTTTGCCATTAGAAAAATTGGTCAACGAAAAATACTTTCCAGTCAAAGAAAAATTTAACTTGATTTTCAAGAAAGTATTTCCTGAAAAATTTGGGCCGAAAACACTTTCCGGAAGTTGTGAAAAA
>Ga0325403_1002434_pt1 | contig 16476 bp, 9 predicted proteins | sample PopdelMetagenome_19_FD_205665 | JGI IMG/M metagenome (GOLD analysis project Ga0325403, IMG submission 205665) | Populus deltoides microbial communities from Bellville, Georgia, United States - Xylem-PdKOR-R4 | ecosystem: Host-associated > Plants > Phyllosphere > Stem > Wood/Secondary xylem...
ATTAAATCTCCATCTAAATTGAGCTCTTGATTTTTAGATTTTTAAATATACCGCACGATCGGATAACGTTTAACACCTATCAATACAACAAATTATTTTATGTTCAAAGTAGTATCAAATTAATAATCTGCCAGATAATTGAAACAGGAGAGTGCCTAACACCGCCCTTGGGAACTTATTATATATAAAAGATCGATTAGCAGTTCCATCTACAGGTAATAAGGGTCATCAGAAACCATTAAAAAATTGAAAAAAATGTGGGCATGTGTACGCAGCTCTACTTGAATCATGGGGATTCTCTCTTTTTGCCTACCCATCGAGATAATACCAAGGACGGTTTGTATTTTTTCATGGCAGAGATTCTCAGTCTTGAAGGTCTGAACCAATTAGAAAGTGCCACCTACTACCGACCATGGACCATAACATGGATTGTTCAGAAAAATAATGAAGCAAAAGCATAGAATTTAGTGAAGCAGAAACGCAAAAAGGAACATATTATTGGGAAAGTTGCGCGATGCCATGGTGGTCCAAATCAGCTTTGATAGCTTTATCTAACCTCTTTAAATTCTTAAAAGGGATGTGGATCTTCCTACTTCATGAGCTTGTATTCTTTAATATACTAGCTAGATGAGGTTGGATATTTCCTTCTCTTTATGGGTTTTTATGTTAGGCTTTATTTGATATTGTATTTCATATATTAATTTTTAAGTGTTTTTTTAAGTACCTTTTATCTTATTAATATTTTTTTTGATAATTCCATATCTTTTAAATGTTTTTCTAAGAGCAAAAATATATCAAAACATTAATTTAATGTATTTTCATATAAAACTATTAATTGTTTCTAATATGTATTACGAAACATGCATTTAACATTCTAGTTTGATTCTTATATATCTTTCGTTGAAGATAAATTATGATATCAATACATGAATAAATTATAATAATGTTTTATGCCCTAGTAATTAATTTACATTTTTGTGATATTAATTTAAAGATCCCTTGGCAATTAAAAAAGATAATTTAATATTGAAACGAGCCCATGACTCTAGATCCTTCCAGCATCATCACCAACATGATTAATGAAGTGATGATGAGATGAATTTTTATGTACATTTTACATGACATTCCCATTTGGTGTCCTCCCATTTGCAAGCATGTGACAAATATTATTTTTGAAGGTCCACATGAGACTTCTTTTTCTCAAAATATCCCAAGTGGATCTTGAGCCAAACTCCACTATAGGTCAATAATGAATTGTTCTAAATATTTCTTAAAGAAAAAAGAAAATGGATTGTTCTAAATATTTCATAAATCTTCTCGAAGTGCTTCGTCCCCCTTGGGTCTGAGGCAATGATTTGCATCTCAATCTCTATTATTATATGATAATTATATATGATCTAACAACTCAACTTTCTTGAAGATGGATTCTCTGCTAAAAATTCATGGTACTTTATGTTGGTCTTTATATTGCATATGAGATTTATTATAGGCTGCTTTGTGCTGGATTTGCAGGAGCTTGAAGCTAAAAAATTATGTTTTCCAAGCTGTGTGATCTTTGATTCTGAGGAGACCTTGAAGAATCCAATTCAACAAAATAAGTTAATTTGGGCGGCCAAGTCTTCGATCCAACAAGATGGGATCCAGCTTGAACCTTATTAATAGGCCTAATTTAGGCCCATAATCGAGGCCCATAATGTTCATGCAAGATGTTAAACTAAATGCAATGTCAATTAAGCGAATCCAAGGTGTAATTTATAAACCCCTTTTGTGATTAAGACTCGAGCTTAAGTAAAGCCCGTGACTCAGATAAAAAAATGCCCCCAATAATTCCTTTTTCCAGGTGTTTTCCACTCCACTCGTTCATGATCATGCCCGACAAAAACAAAATGGTGAGCTTTTCCTTAAGAAGAGCATCTATTATTTTAATAATTGTTATTCAACAAATCAATTTGATGATTTATCAATTTAAAATATAGATTTGGGATGAGTTTAAAAATTCATCTGGTTAAACATTATTGAATAAATTTGATTTTTTTATTAAAAATTGTAGTTATTTTAAAACTTTAAAAAAATCTTCAAATAACATTAATTTTTATTAACCCGGATCAACCAATATACAATTTATAATCCAAGCTTTTAACCAAGTTAGGGAACAGGATTTTATAATTATAGTTTCACCTCCATACTAAATATGATGACGAAAACATGAAAGTTAAGACAAGACATGATTATATATTTGCTTATATTATCAGGTGCTTGGATTGCATTTGAAATTGTTAAATAAAATATATTTGTATAAGAAAAATATTAAAATGATTCATTTTTTAATATTTTTATATGATTTTAATATGAATATTTTAGAATTATATTAATTTTTTTTTATTCTCCTGGACTTACATTGAGATTAGGCATCATGTGCAATTATTAAAATCCAATGAAGACAAGAAAAAATCTCTTAATAAAGAAGAATAATCTCTCTACTTAAAAAGTTTTGAAGTATACCTACGTACTATGACTTGTTTTATCTGGATGGTTAGCGATCCACATGTGTTGACGAATCTTATCAAGACATGATCAGCATCATATCCAGACACAAAGACTTTTTAACTGCATGATTTTTGAACTAGAAAGCAAAGACATATGTAATAGGAGATTTGATTTTTTGATAATTCTCAAGGAAAATTAAAGGGTAAATACATAATTAGGACTGAGAAATATTGATTTCTAAATAAATTGCCCGAAACGAGGGCAATTACACCACCAGCACGGAAGTAAGCATCGAAAGAGGTGAACATTATTGAAAATAGATTGTAGAACCTCTCGTAAATTAAAGCAAATATAATCGAATAAAAACCAAGCAAAAGAGGTAAGAAAAGGACCTAATCATCAATAATGAAAAACGTAGACATTATACTCAACTGTTGCATCTCCTGTCTTGAGATCAACCATGTGAGTTCTTGCCTGAACATAACCTCTAGCAAACCGGAAAAGTCCACTTCCTCCGATCACTGGCATCTCTCTCACCTTCGAGAACACTTCGTTCCTCCCTAGAACAGTGATAGTGCTACCATTATACTTTCCTTCAATAAAAGCAAAGTTCATGGCCATTAACAAGCCAAGATCTTGTTGTGATGCTTGTGCATAAAACCCTTGCGCCTTTCCTACCATTCTTGAGCTCATTTCAGGCCCTAAGGTTAAAGGGTTATCGATCATTCTCACTAACCCAAAAGCTGTTATTGAAGTGTTCAATGGTGGCACAACTTGGATGGAACTAGGGTTAGGGCCTGTAAGGATGTCATGCCAATATACTTTGAAATGGCTGAGCTTTTCTTTCTTGAGCCCTAATAGCTTCCTGTCCATGCTTCTCACAAATTCGTGATCTTGATCTCCATTGACCAAAATTGTGGCAAAGGAAAAGATGAGTGAGAGAATGATGAATTTGGGAGCAAAGATGGGAACTCTAGCCATGGAGTAAGATATGGGAATTGAAAATTTTTGGGAAAATATTTCAGTGGGGTGATGATGGAGAGGACTTTAACTTGTGCATGCCAAAAACTTCTTCTATATATAGTGGATTTTGCATTAAATCATCTAGAATTAGTGATTGACTATCATGCTCTTTTAACCTTTTGTGCCTATTATATTTTACTCTGTCATTATCTATAGTTACCAACCACAAACTCTCAGTGATTTTCACTTCAATTAATGTTGATGTCTTGACGATGTAAAAAAAAAAAAAAAAGTGGATTAGTTGGTTTTTGTCCATTTTATAGGATTTGTCAAGTATGCACTGATCCAATTTAATGGAGTGCTATTGAGATCCGTGTAGACAATAGCTAGTGCCAATGGTTTCTTGGTTTGGTAAAACTTTCGATCTCATATCCCTAATGCTTAGATTGATCAAGTTCTTTCAATCCACTGGATTGCAAACAATACAATGACCTCTCTCTATAAGGTAAGAAAAATATTCATCACAGTTTGTTCACAATACAACCCACTTGGATTTAGATGATAAAAAGGCAACGAAATACAGGATAAATTTGCAAGGGATTATATTTTCTGAACTGAGACAGCCGTAGGGGCTAACTAAATTGGCGGATGGGTGGGTTGCAGAGATGTATATGGCTCGTTTCCACCTAACATTTCCATGGTAACACTAACTAAATTCACAATGGTCGATTCCATAGTCGAGGGGCAAGATGTTCCAACCAGTGTGGCCCCACAGGCCAACTTTTTCACTCCAGACAAGCATTGACTATGTAATCTTGTCTGTTCCTATACAAGTCTAGCAACTGACGCTAGGGTATCTTCAGAACTTTCTAGTCTTTCTTGGGAGCTTCCATTGCTCAAGTAACTACAATGAGTTAAGGAATTTGAGGACTTGATGCATTTCAATTGGTGAATTTCTTCAAGAGTTTACAGCTTGAATGTGTGGTTAACACTATTTGTCATGGCAGGTAGCTTTCTGTGAATAATGATACCTTTCGGAAGACCAAAGACCAAGACTTTTCTAGTTTTTTGACAGGTCCAAGGATCTTTGTGCATTAAAGCTCAAGAAACTTACTAGAATGTGGGGTTATAGTAAAATAGATCAGATCTTGGTTCATCTAGTCTAAGAAAGTAAAAAAATCCAACCTATCCGATGCTTCCTCAGCCAAATTGCCTTGGCTGTTTTATTGTACACATATTTAATGTTCTCTTTCCCACGTTTCACAGTGAAGTGTAATAGTGAGATTTTTAAATATTTTCTATTTGTTCAAATTTTATTTTAGCGCAATTGAAACCAAATTAGGGCCTAATTAAATGTTTTTTTTATAGGTAAGGGTTGAATTGAAAGACAAGGAACTGAAATGCAAAACAATGATAACATGGGTGGTACATTCAAATTTATTTGTGAAGTATATTTTTGTCCCCCATATTATTTTGCTATAAAGTGACCGATCCTTTGAATTTTTAACAATTGCATTTCTATACTAATCTTTACTTTCATTATTTTTCAATCCTCAGTAGGTGAGAGGATAGAGAGAGAAAATGGCTGGAATCCGGTCTAGAGAGAGAAATATCATTTCTTTGATTTTGATCACCAAAACGTTAGATTTTTATTCCAAATGGTTTCATATGATGATGGAAGTTTGACTTAGATGTTTTATTTTACCTTGAAAGTGCCTAAAAAACCAGATATGAGATTGGAAAGAAATTGGTTTCCAGGTTGATTTGAGTTTTTGATCAATTTTTTGCGCTTTTGGAGGTTAAGGATTGATTTAAAAAGGTTAGTAAAGTAATTTCTAGGTGTTTTAGGTTGAAAATGGATTTCTAGAAGAAAAAAACCAACCACCCCGATTTTCCAGCCACTGTGGTGGCTAGAATTTGGGTATGATAAACGACGCGTCTTTTTTTTTTTTGAAATTCAGCTGTCATTTACCCCATTATCTAACAAAAAAATAATAATAAAGGCTCGCACAACTAGGCCTTACATTGCAACTCATAATTAATTATGGATACAAAAATATATTAACAACTCATCAACTTATTTAAAACAAAGAACCTCAAAAGCGGTCAACACAACAATCCTCATAACTTAAGTGAATATTAAAAAGAAATGATAAATTATATTAATTGTTTGTAAAGTATGATGTGTATGACATGAGCATGGGTTGAAATTGAGAAATTGAAGACCTGCTTATGGAAAAATAAATTTCCAAACTTGATTTTAATGGTGTTGATTTTGGTATTCTAATGATGGTGGAGAGGTTTAAATTTGATTTGGTATGTGGTAAGTTAGGTTTCTAAAGGTTTACTAGTTTTAGTAATGTGTTAGAAATATAGAAAGTAATGGGAATTCGGTAAAGTTTAATATTAAGGACTTGTCATAAATAAAATCAATTAGTTTATGACAACATATTATTGATGTATATTTGCAGGTAATAAAAAATTGAGGGAGGTGCCGCCAAATCTCTTTTAAAATAAAAATGTTATTTTCTTTTTCAATCTTTTAATTTGTGTAGATGTCTAGGAGAAAATCAATAGTGCATCGTAAATATATGATCACTGCTAGTTTTTCCTATAAGCGCTTTTGATAACCATGAGTCATTAGGTGTTGACCATGAACATGCACTTGATGCACAAACAACATTTCTCGACACAGGCTCGTCGAGTGTGATGCTGTCCCGCCGAGGAGGATCCCTTAAAAGTGGGAATTTTTTACTGGGAAGTACATTGCCTAGTGGAAGCCCGACCACTTAATGTAAGTTTGTTTTCCTTTCATGCACTATTAAAAAATAAAGAACAATTAATAATGCATGAAAATTAATTTCAATTAACGAATGCAATTTTTGATTTACAAATGTTGAGTTTGTGTGCATAATAACATTGGTGATGAAGTCATCAATGAAAGTGTCATTGTTTCAATGGAGTTGGGTTTTCAAAAATCCTAAATGGAAACCCATGATTGATACATGGTTCAAAAAGTTCAGGGTTAATATATATTTAAATAATTTTTTTATTATTATTATGTTAATTTGGTTGGTTTATTAATTTTAATGAACTAATTCTTTTAAAAATTTGACGTGCAAGGAAATCTTTTATAGGAATAGGGCTCCAAACGTTGTTGTCAAGAGAGTTTGGGAGAATCATTGAACAACTAGATAAGATTGAATTCAAAATGTTATATTTTTATTTAAAATTTAAAATTTTATTTTTCATTTATTAACCAATAATTCATTTCTACCATAGAGGTTGTGTAATTTTTTGCATGAGGCACAGAAAAAATCCAAAAATTATGTTAATAAAAGAGGTTTTCCAGGTTAGAGAGACATGGTGGTTTGGAAGGGTTTCAGACCTTTGTACATGTTACTCATTTTTGGGCCCCACATGCTGAAGATGGTGTGTACCCCTTTTGAACCGAGTGTAGGAGTTTAGCTCATGTTTGCTAGAAGATTGACAAAAGAATAGAAGGAAGAAATGTTTGTCGAACCCTATTTGAGTTGTTTTTTGCCCTCTTTATCCTTTCATTTTGCTGCCAAAATCATCAGGTTTCTTAGACTGACTAAGAGTCTTCATAATGCTAAATTTGTTCCTTGTTTATCTTATTTTTAAGGTTGGATAAATCCCTCAAAATTTGCATTAAAAAACTGATTTTACTGCTTTTGTAATTTTTTATTCCAACTTAGGTTCTGATTCTGACTTGGTTTCGTACGATATCTGATCATCCTGACTATATTCTGTCACTCATGACATGTTGAAGAATTGACATACACCTTTATTGGGTCCTAGGGCTCATTGTTCTTATGGCAGACTCCTAGTAAGATTTGGATACTCGGCATTGTCAGTTTCCTAAATCAGATTAGGAAACCCTTTTTGACCAACCAGATGGCTAGATTCTACTCTTTAAAATGAATTTATCTCATTTTGGATCCTTCATGAAAGTTGTAGCTCTACAAGTGTAGATGAATTTGGGTTTTCAAATCACTTGATTTCTATATCAAAAGCTCAAGATATTTCCATTTGAATATCTAACGTGAAAGCAGAGAATTCTGCCGCGAAAAGGATTCTTACTTGAGTTTTGCACTAAAAACTTTGTTTTCATCACAATCTTGTTGGTCGCTGTTCTTTAGGTCATACTATCAGTCATATCGGGATGCTCGACATTGTCAGTTTCTGAATCAGACGAGGAGACCCTTTTTGACTTACTAGATTGCAGCCAGATTTTGTTCTTTAAAACAATTTTATCTCACTTCAAATCCTTCATCAAAGTTGTATTCCTAGACGCGGAGATGAACTTGGGCTTTTGAATGATATGATTTCGATATCAGAAGCTCATGGTATTCCTGTTTGAATATCTAGTGTGAAAGTAGAGAATCTTGTCGTGAGAAAGGCTCCATCCCGAGTTTGTTTGCAATTCTGTTCTTCCAAACAATTTTATCTCACTTTGGATCCTTCATTAATGTTGTAGTTTTTTTATATGTATGTCGCACCCTCGCGGCGGATTGGAAACCCTCCCCGGGAGCGGGGATTCATGTCGGGGTTTTTGTTTTTGTGAATAAAGGAGTCGCCACCTAGTGTTATGGTCACTAGGAAACCTAACTGGTCTTTCAGAGATTTTAAGGCAAGGGATTGGTTGGAAAGGGAAGGTATTAGCACCTCTAGTACGCCCTACCTAAGGTAAGTTACTTGGTGTTTGGTTTGCCTCATAATTGCTATGGTGTTGGTGTTTTCTAATCCCATCAATTTTCCTAAGATAAGTTTGCTATGATGAACAAACTTGGATTCAAAGTCTAAAAAGAAAGAACCTTTGGTCAATGTGGATCACACCCTTAGATATGTCTACAAAGTACCAAGGAGAACCAATGTAGATCTCTTGAAATCTGTGTTTGATTCAGACTAAATTTATAACCTATGATTTATGAGATAGGTAAGATAGAAATCTAAGGAGATTCAATGTGCTTAAGAGCTTATTTTTCCTTAGTATTTCAAGTGTTTGCGACTCGTAAATCGCAAGGAAAATGAACAAAGATTTAGAAATCTAAGGAAATTCAGAGCGCTTTAAAAGCCTCTTTTTTGCCTTAGTGTTTTATACTTTCATGGCTCGTAAACCGTGGAGTTAAAAATTGAAATGTCCTCAATTATAATTGAGGCTTCTTTCAAGGATGTGTGATGACTTATTATTTCTAGAAAAATATTTTGGATATTAACCATTTGAGGTTTCTTTATCCAAACATCAACAACGAATAATAACAAGTCATTCCCAATAATATTTTGGATATTCATTCATTTGGGATTTCTTTATCCAAACATTAACGGTGAATAATAGATGAATATTGGCCAACACACTTTGGAGTTTTACAAACATGTTGTAAAATCCAAAATGTAAGAAAATAATATTTTGTATTTAAAAAATCCATGCTAAAACACATTTTCTTTTAAACTTCAAATTTTTTTAAGAGGAAATTCAAAATATATTAGGGTATTGGCCGTATGCATGAAAACATTATATATATATATATATATATATATTTGCCACATTGCGTTTAGATACGAGATTTGTATTTTTACTATATAAAAATTAAAAAAAACCACAAAATAAATACACGAAAAAAACCAATGATATCACTCGCTTTTTTAGGGGTTAGGTCCAGCTCGACCCATGTGGCTGGGCTGAACCCAATAGGCCTTGCCGGTTCACTGGGCCAAACTAGTGACCTGGCTGGGCACAAAGGCATGCGTGAGTTTCCTCATGCATGCCTTGGCTAATCATTATTCAAGTGAATTAAATTTCACTTGAACAGTAACAAATGCATTAAGGATGCATGCAGAAACTATACAGAAGCTGGGAATAATAGACAGCTTACTTGGTCTGCTAGCGATCGTGCCTTTTTTGCCTTCCGCTGCCTTCGTTCGTGGGTTCTTGTTTTGTATCTTCGTTCCCCTAGTTATCCTCTTTTCTGTCTTATTTTCTGTGTTTTATTTCTCTCCCTCTCTGGTAACTGAGATGGATGAAGACAACGGTACTGCAACTTCTGCGCACAGCCGGTGGTCACTGTTTCTGGGGACAGTGAAAACAATGGTCACACCGGTTGTTGATCTCTGTTCCTTTTCTTTTCTTCTGTTGATGCTCTTTGTGGAGATGATGAGGGAGATGACGATGAAAGTGTGTTGTGCTGGATGAGTCACGCCTATGCCTCTGTGTTTTTTTTTTCTGCTTTTGACAGTGTTATTTTTCCTCCCTTTCTCCTCTTTTCTGTCTTTTTTTCCTCTTCTTTTTCCCCTCCCCCTAGGTCAGTAGAGGGGGCTTATATATAGACTATTATATATCTATTTAGGAAAGATTCAATGTATTAATCTAGGATGCAAATCCCAGCTGATTTGTAGCCAAATAATACAAATGAGGAAACTACAATATTCTCATTGATTATGTGCTGATTCTAGTGATTTCTTTCCAATATTAACACATCATCCCAGCCATCTATGTTAGGGATAAAATCCTAGCCATTAGATGATGTTGAGGTTCTTCTCTTCATGGCATTTTGCAGCGGTTAAAAACTACTATCTCCTATGAATTAAAACTGCACAAACGTGATCTGCAGCTCCAAAATGGCAACTAGCAGGAAGTTGTGGAGAAAATGAAAGAAATCAGTCGGGGAGGGTTGTGCAAAGAAAAAGGAAAGAAAGCAGACAATATAGTTGTGCCCAAAATGACCATGAACAGTACCCTGCTAATTAAATCCTATGGGGCTGTTATACGCTGCCAAGTAACGGACATTATTGACGTTTCCTGATCTAGTCCCTGTTTTTTATTCCTCGAACGAAACCGATTAACTTTTCAAAGTTTGAAATTTGTCTTTAATTAATCTGATAAATCCTTAAAACATTAATTCGGGTCCCTCGAATCAAGACCTGAAAAACAATTCAGACTGGAATTATTTTTGCAGCAGGATTTTATTTGTCTTTAATTAATCCGATAAATTCTTAAAATATTAATTCGGGTCCCTCGAATCAAGACCTGAAAAAAAATTCGGGCTGGAATCCTTCTTGCAGCAGGATTTTCTGCTTTTCCACTAAATTTTCAAACGAGAATATCTTGAGCTTATGATATCGAAATAAAACGATTCAAAAGCCCAAATTCATCTACACATATAGGACTACAACTTTCATAAAGGATCCAAAGTGAGATAAAATCGTTTTGAAGAACAGAATTGCAAACAAACTCGGGTTGGAACCTTTCTCAAGTAAGGATTCTCTGCTTTCACACTAGATATTAAACGAGAATATCTTGAGCTTCTGATATCAAAATCAAGCGATTCAAAAGCCCAAATTCATTTATGCATCCAGCAATACAACTTTGATGAAGGATTCAAAGTGAGATAAAATTGTTTTAGAGAACAAAATCTGATATTAATCTGGTTGGTCAAAAAGGGTCTCCTGATCTAATTTAGAAACTGACAATGCCGAGCATCCCAATATGACTGAGAGTATGACCTAAGAACAACGACCAACAAAATTGTGATGGAAGCAGAGTCTTTAGTGCAAAACTCAAGTCAGAATCCTTCTCGTGGCAGAATTCTCTACTTTCACGTTAGATATTCAAACGAGAATACTTAAAAAGGGGAGAAGGAGAAAATAGGGCAACAACAGAAAAGAAAATAGAGGCAGAAGAGAGAATAAAAGAGAGGAAGGAGGTGAAGAGTGTGAGATAGAAGGAGACAATGAAAGAAGAATAAGGTTTCTTCAGATCACCAAAGGTAAAACAAGCAGGGGCTGCCTTTCGGACTTTGTTCCATTTCCTGCACACAAGATCTGCATTCGTTAGTCATTCGGTTGTCAAATTGTTTCTTCCCTCTGAGTATTTGGTTTCTGTTTAGACAAAGCCAACGCTTGCTCATTATTCTTTTATGACGTTGAGTTTAGCTGTTGTCCATGTCAAAGGGGTTGTCTTCATATTTAGGAACTTTTATGTGTAGGGACCTTCATTGTTTTTCTGCCCGCTGGAGAAAGGATAGCTGAACATGATGTTTTTATGATTTTAATTTGTGATATACATGATATAAAGGCGTGCTCCCTGACATTTTCTTTCTGTTTGCATGAAATGAGTAAGGTAGGTCCCAACTTAGGGAAAAAGGGTAGGGTTGTGAGGCACGGACATAGAATTTTGAGTTCAAAATCCAGGTTTCAGAACTTTGGCTCTGTTAGGCATACGGACTTACTTTTCCAGTTATAGAATTTTGAGTTGAAGTAGGCGAGCCAAACCCTGTTTGAGTTGAGTTGGCTTTGAATATTTTTTTAGTTATTTTAAGTTTTTTATAAATCTTAGAATATATGTGACGACTGGTTAACTTTTATTGTGATGTTTGTGTTTAATTGTGATGCTTGTGTTTTGATAAAAAATAATTTTTTTCTTATATGTTGCATACGGCCAATACCCTAACATATTTTTGAACATTTATTTAAAAAAAAAAAACAAATATTCGAAGTTTAAAAGAAAATGTGTTTAGCATGGATTTCATAAACACAAAAAATATTTTATTGCATTTTGGATTTTACAACATGTTTGTAAATTCCAAAGGGTGTTGCCAATATTCTAAAAAATATAAAAATCTTATTTTGGGAGGAATTCATCTATTATTTACCGTTAATGTTTGGATAAATAAATCTCTAAGGGATGAATATTCAAAATATTATTGGGAATAATTTGTTATTATTCACTGTTAATATTTGAATAAAGAAACCCCAAGTGGTTAATATCCAAAATATCTTTTATAGGAATAATAAGTCATCACACATCATTGAAAGAAACCTCAATTATAATAAAGGACATTTCAAATTTTTTTGACTCCATGGTTTACGAGCCGTGAGAGTATGAAACATTAAGGCAAAAAGAGGCTTTTAAGCGCTCTGAATTTCCTTAGATTTCTAATTTTTTATCCCTCTTCCTTGTGATTTACGAGTCGCGAAAACTTGAAATACTAAAGAAAAAATGAGCTTAAAGCACATTGAATCTCCTTAGATTTCTATCTTAGTTTCCTTTTAATGCATAGGTTATAAATTTATTTCAAATCAAACACAGATTTTAAGAGATCTGCATCGATTCTTCTTGGCACTCTGTAGACATATCTAAAGGTATGATCTATATAGGGTTCTTGCTTTTAGACTTTGAACCTAAGCCCATTTGTCATAGCAAACCTATCATAGAAAAACTGATTAGAGAACACCAACATCATAGCAAGGCAAACAAAACACCAAGCAGCTTACCTTAGGTAGGGCATACTAAGAGTGCTAATACATTTCCTTTACGCAATCAGTCCCTTACCTTAGAATCTCTAAAAGACTAGTTAGGTTTCCTAGTAACCATAATACTAGGTGGTGATTCCTTTTTTCACAAAAACAAAAACCCTGAAATCAATCCCCGCTTCCCGAGAGGGTCGTCGCGACGCTGCGCTCCGCCGTGAGGGTGCGACAGTACATATCGAAGGTTATATGGGAACAATATATTCAACATGTGACATCCTAGCATTTTATGCGATGATTGAGTCTAATGAAGAATCGGAACAAGGAGATTCACAGTTTCATTACCACACACACTGACAGATCCATTTCACATGCAAAATGGATGGTAAAATTCTTTTTTATTACATCCATTTTTAAAAAATTATTGTTTTGTATAAAAAAAATTTAACTAACAACATTTTTTTTTTGTGCAGGCTGTGGTTCTTGGACACGAACCAAGACCGATAAAGCTTTTTTTTATAGAAACTCATATGCGAAATGATGACCATCGAAAAGAGGTGTAGCAGCTCATGATTAGCTGAGCTTAGAAGCTCGTGGTATGTTGAATTTCAACAATTCATTTTCATAAGTTATTATTTATTTGAATTAGTTAACTCTTTATTATTTTTTTAAAGGAAACATATAACACCCAGTTGCATGAGAGATATGAGGACGATCTTTTGACCTATCCGAAAATCATTACGGATTTATGATTGGAGGCAGGATTGTCTAATGGACCCGATGAAAATCGAGTTTACGATATCTCAAACACTATGACAGAGGATTTTTGGATGACCTAAAGTGTTTCAACCATTAGATGCTCACATTTGATTTCAAGCACTCAAACTATAAAGTTTTTGGTGATTTTAAATCAACAAGTTGAAGCTCGAACAACCCATGCTGCGGAGAAAAAAGTGTTAAGACGACCAAACTTTGATGATCATACATGGAGCTGAAATCACAAATAGTTGGTATATGTGCTCCCCCTTATAGCTCCCCGGTCTCGGCGAAAGCTCGTACTCTCCTCATCCTCCTTCTGTCCCTATCTTCTAGATAAATTGTATTTGAACTGATAAATTTTTAAATATGTAATAAATATTTGATTTTTTATTTTAACTTAATTTATTTTAATTTTTTTCTACTCTATGTATTTAATTTTAAAAAATATTTTAACAACCTACCAATGGAATTATCGACGAAATAAGTTTATCAGTATATTTCAAAAAGTTAGAAAAGACTTACTGGAAATGCCAATAACACTATTTAATCACCAACGGGTTCATTGCGTTGATAATTTAGACATAAATCACTGATGGAATTACAAACAACCTTTTTGTCAGTGATATTCTATAGTCACTAATGGAAATACCGAAAGACTTATACCGGAATTTTTTTTTGTTTGGCGTGCTTATTCCATCTATAAATCCATCAGTAATTATATTATTGACGGAATGACCAACAAAATAGGAATCATTGAGGAAATATTTCTCGATGAACTGTAACTGTCTATGATCCTGTTAGTAAAAGTCAGGCCAACAAAATTAGTGTTCGACTACCGACATAATATTGCAAATTTTGGCAATGCTGATTTTAGGCCAAAACTCAAACTTTTCTTTGTTGTTGCTATTTTTATTGTGCTTCTGCCAACATTAGTATCTTCAAAACTTTATGTAGACGTTCTTGAGAGTTGTCAAAAACACAATTTTGATATAATATAAACTCGGATCGTAAAATTATAAGTAATTTTTTTTTAATACATGATTCAAGCACCTTAAAATACATGGTCCACGCAAAAATTCATACCTAGTCCATGTAATTAACTATATATTAATGTATCACAAAGAATGCAAAGCCTAATTAATTATAGCTTGTTTGACATGTATCCAGTAACATTTGAATTTTTGTGAATATAGGAAGACTTAATGGCAGCTGTTAGTCACTATCTAGTAATGAACTTGTGTATGTTCTACTTTTTGTTGCCGGATTACGCTTGCATTAAAAATTTGGCTCCACTAACAGATTCGACAATGATACATTGTAGTAGGAACCACTGGCATACTTTTCAGAGATAAGATGTTGCATCTTTGGTGAGTGGAGAAAATTAACTAGCAACCTTTCAATCAATTTAACTAATTTTTTTCTTATTTAATAGTTCCTTTCAGTACGATCTTGATGTATCTATGCTAGAGGAGCAAGACGGGTCAATAAAAAAAATAAAAAAAACTTGGTTCAATAGAGCATCAGATACAATCAATATAAACTATAACATGATGTTTTTTTCCTGGAAATGCCAGAAGGCACCTGATTGCCGCGGGCATAAGTTCATGTATGAATTGCCTGACTAGATGGGGCATAGAGTTTAGTCAGCTATGGTGTTCATATCACGAGATCCTACTGGATGTCCCATGCATGTCACTGTCCTCTTCTCTATTTCTTGTCCTAAACCTACTATTCAACATCCCATTAATTCAATTTTCACTACCTTGCGCGATCGAGTCATCAGATTGATAATTATCAGGATCATATGAGTTCGTGGAGCTGATATGGACAACTTGATCAGTGATCCAAGGCCCCTATTTAATAAAAAAGTCTAAAAATAAGTAAAATATATTTATTAATTATATTTTATGAAATGAGATTTGCTCCCGTTTAATAAAAGGCTCTAAATACAAAATAAAAATTACTCTAGACCTCACTTGTTAGATATATATAAAAAATTATATATTTTTAAATATTTTAAAAATTTTCATTTATAATTTTATCCAAGACCCTAGTCATCTTAAATCAACTCTAGATCATGGAAGGAAATATTAAGTAATTTGAACTCAGATTTGGACATATCAGAAAAATAAATACTTTTATAGAGGGCACTAATCCTAGATATGATTGAAGAGTTTACTTTGAGGGAGTTATACCTTAGGACATGAAGAAGTGGGGGAGGAAGAGTCCAAAGAGAAAAAAAATAAAATAAAATAAAATAAAGGAGAAGCAGGAAGAGACTCGTGGAGGCTGAAGAAAACAAAGGGGCTGCTGTGTTGATCTCGACCTGGTGGGTATGGATGGTGGGGAAGAGATAGAGATGAGGGGCGGCTGCTGGAAGTTTTGAAGAGATAGGTCTTTTTTTTTAAAAAAAAGGTAATATTTATATTTTACATGAAAATATAAAAATAAAAAATAAAATCACAAGCGTACTTGATTTTACTAATTTTACTTGATTTTAATTTAATTTTATTGGTTTTTAAATTTTTAAAGTGATTTTTCACATTAAATATACAAGTTAACTCATAATTTTAACAAAACTTTTGTAAATGCTCAAAATATACAATGAGTGAAGGAACTTGATGACTTGATGCATTTCAAGTGGTGAATTTCTTCCAGAGTTTACAGCTTGAATCAATCAATCTGTCATTGTAGGTAGCATCCTGTGAATTCTGATACCTTTGGGAAGACCAAAGACCAAGACTTTTCTAGTTTCTTGACATGTCCAAGGACATTGTGCATTAAAGCTCAAGAAACTTACTAGAATGTGGGCCAAAGTAGATCGATCGATATTGCCCACATAATAAAAGCAGGTCTTGTTTCATCTAGTCCCAGGAAAGTAAGAGCTCCAACCTCTCCGATGCTTCCTCAGCCAAATACAATAAATAAGTAGGACCTGCATGGAAGTTCCCATCAGGCAACAATGGTTCTGCTGCCTGACCCTACTTGAGCATGCAT
>Ga0325403_1002436_pt1 | contig 16474 bp, 6 predicted proteins | sample PopdelMetagenome_19_FD_205665 | JGI IMG/M metagenome (GOLD analysis project Ga0325403, IMG submission 205665) | Populus deltoides microbial communities from Bellville, Georgia, United States - Xylem-PdKOR-R4 | ecosystem: Host-associated > Plants > Phyllosphere > Stem > Wood/Secondary xylem...
TTTCTTCTTTGTTTTGCATGTGCTCTATCGACCACCATATATGTTTTTCTTCTATAATTTCAATGTCAATGAGCCTTGTAGCTAAGGATGTCTCAAATTCAAAAGCCTTTAATTTCTATTTCTATTTCTATTTTTATGAATGTCAATGAGCCTTGTAGCTAAGGATACAGCTTAAGGTATAACTTAACTACAAGATTTAACAGTTTTATTTATAAATTTTTTTATCAGTCCTAATTTGTTAGTTTGTATTTTAATAACGGGCTCATAAATGAAACTAGTTTTTTTTGAAAAAACTCTCATGTAATTTTTGGTTTATCAATCGTTGTTACCCATTTTTGGGGTCACATAAAAATGAGAAAATACAAAAAAAATATATCAAAAGAAATCCAAACAATAATAGGAGCGAGAAAAAAAGGATTGCTGGAATGCCGAAAAAATGCCAAAATTGGTTGAGGAGATTCAAAAATGCAAAAGGTTGAAATTTGACAGTGAGAGCCCTGTTGATGAGAAAAATTCAATTTTAGGAAGAAAAGTCCAAAATCAGATGTTTATGGACTCAATTAAATTTTATCCAAGGTTTAATTGAATTTATAGAGGGTTTGATTGCAAGAAAATTGATTTTTGTAAGTCAATTTAGGCTTTTATCGGAAGAAATTAAAGTTCTGGGGTCCAATTATAATTTTGAAAAAGTTGATTTGGCCAAATCAGGGGTTTAATTGCATAATTATTAAAGTTTGATGGTCAATTAGGGACTTAATTGAAACAATCCGAGACCAAGGACCAAACTAGAAAAGACGCTAACATTAAGGGATCCAATTACAATTTTGTTGGGGATTTGATTACAAAACTGCAAAACATTCAATGGCCAAATCGAAAGAAACTCAAGCGGCGCCGTTTCCACCATTTCATCGCTTGCAACAGCTGGTATTCTGTGATAATAAAGGAAGGAGACGTTGGCAGCGATAATGGAGCCGATTCCAAATCAAGAAGGGAGCGTATCACGGCTGATAGCCCTCGCCACCGTGATGCACGCCGGCTTACCAAAAACACTCGCGTCCTCTGGCTATAAAAGCCAGAAGAAGAACCAAACGCGAGGAGGCAGAAAAAGGCAGAGAGAGGAGAGGCTACACTGAAAAAAAATAGAAGTGAAACAGCTTAAGGGAAAACGGAAGAAATAGGAGGGAGCAAAGAGATATTGGGAAAGCAAAAGGGAGAGCAGAGGAATCAAACCGAACAAAAACAGAGGACACGGTGAAGCAGAGAACCCAGCACCACCATCGTCTTCGTCTTCTCAAATCAGGTATGTTCGATGCCCTTCTCCGTTTCCCTGCAAAATGAGATGATGCATGTTAGTATGTAAAATACAGAAAGAAAACATAAGGAAACCGACACCAGAAATCGCCAGTTACAATGCTCTGTTTTGTTTCTTTTTTTCATTCTCGCACTGCAACAAAGATGGTTAACAGAGCGAAGGTGATTTAATTACCTTCGCCCTGTTCATCTAAGGCTAACAACTATTATGGTGCAGTTAGTTAAAAGTAGGCCTTGCAGTCTAGATGGTCAACTTAGCCGGCTCTCACCCGAGAGAACCGGTTTCAAGTCTTAACAAGGGAATTTTTTTTTTAAGATGGTCACTGGCATGGGCCAGTGACCATGCTGGGCTGGTTGAATCCAGCCCAGTTACGCAGGTTGGCTGGGGTCCAGCCCAGTCATATGGGCCGGGTTGGGCCCAGCAAAAAAAAATAATAATAATAAAAAAATTAAAAAAAATGTTTCAAAGAAATTATTTAAACATATGTGATTTTCCGCCAATTTTTACTGCATTTTAATCAATACCGGTTTGTATTTTTAACTGTAAAGATACAAATCCGGTATTAAAATACCATGTTTTCGTCCAGACATAAAAAAAATGGTTTGTTTTCTTCAAAGAAATTATTTAAATATCTGTGATTTTCCTCCAATTTTTATTGCATTTTAATCAATACCAGTTTGTATTTTTATACTGTAAAGATACAAATCCGGTATTAAAATACCACGTTTTCGTCCAAACAAAAAAAATGTTTTGTTTTCATGCATACGGCCAAGTCTCTCAAAAATAAAAAAATCATATTGTATTTTCATACAACAAAGAAAATTTCAAAAAATTATGTATTAGCATGCATTTTGGCTTTAATAACCAGTTTATCAAAGTCATGAGAACTAGGCCAATATTTCAAAAAATTCTAATTTTTTTTTATTTTGTTTTCTTTTAATATCTGGGGTTATGATCTTATACGTAAGACATTTTCTGGAAATTAAATTTTCTTTGTTGGCATTAGAACGGTTAGGTTTTATTCGAATAAGAAAAGGATCTCTTTACTGAAGAGAACTTTTCTTAAGCCATAGACGGACCAACAAATAAAAAGCACGATATGACCTTAGATTTTATCAGACAATAAAACAATGCAGCTTACCTTAGGTAGGGCGTATTTGGGGTGCTAATACCTTCCCTTTACACAACCAGTCCCCGTACCCGATCTCTAAGACCAGTTAGGGTTCCTAGTGACCAAAATACTAGGTGGCGACTCCCATTCCATTTTTTTTCCACTAATAAAAGACAAGAATTCCTTGTCCTCCCCACATTTGCCACATTAGATAGATTTTAAGGGTGGATGTTTTCGCCACGACGCCGCACCCGTGCGACATCAATAATAAATTTACCGATGAATTTATAAACGAACAAAGTGTGAAAAAAAAATATTCACTTCATTCCGTCTATATATCATTTAGGAAGTTTTCCCTATAACCGACACAAAAACCGTATGCAATTCCGTCAATGATTTTATTTGTCCTTTGGCATGGCCGTCATTATATAGAACATATCACTGATAAACACATACATATTCATGTATTTGCGCAAACTAATAAACACATACATATTATTAATTAACAATAAATTAAAATTGCTCAGTGTTTTATTATATGTGTCCATAGTAAAACGCTGAGCAGTTTTTTTTCATTTTTTTCTTCTTTTTTATGTTTTTATTTTTTTTTTGTTTTTTTTGTTTTTTTATTTTATTTTTCTATGCATTTATGGTTTTTTTTTTTTTGCTTTTTTCTTTGTGTTTTTTTCTTTTAATGAATTTTTTTTGTTTAATTTAGTTTGTTAATGTTAATTTTTTTTAGTTATCAGATTTTCATGACACGGATCCCGGGTTTGACGGGTTAACCTGGTTTGACGAGTTAACTCGAATTTTTTTTTGCTTTTTTTATTTTTAATTAATAACATATACTAAAACTATTCAGTGTTTTACTGAGCAGTCCACGTAAAACGCTAAGCTATTTTTTTGTTTTTAATTTTTTTTGTTTTTTTTTGCTTTTTATGCCTTTATGGGTTTTTTTTTTTTGCTTGTTTTCTTTGTGTTTTTTTTAATGAATTTTTTTGTTAATGTTAATTTTGTTTTTTAGTTATCAAACTTTCATGACACGTATCCCGAATTTGACGGGCTAACCTGATTTGACGAGTTAACCCGAAATTTTTTTTTGCTTTTTTTCTTTTTAATTAATTGTTTTTCGTTTAGTTTAGTTTTTTAATGTTAAATTTCTTTCTATTTAATTATCAGACTTTCATGACACGTATCCCGGGCTTGACAGGTTAACCCGTCAATTTGTTTTTATATTTAGTTATCAAACTTTCATGACGCGAATCTCAGATTTGACGGGTTAACCTGGTTTGAAAGGTTAACCCAGTTAATTCAGATTCTTTTCTTTTTCTTCATTAGTTTTTTTTCTTGTTGGTTTTTTTCTTTGTTTTTTTTAATTAATCTATTTAATTATCACTTTTATGACACGACCTTGTAGCCAGACTCATTTAAGGCTCTTGGGTCCGGTGTTGCAGCCAGACTTACTTAAACTTGAGTCATGTAAGTTTAATATTATTATTAATATTATAAATATTACTCTTGAGTCAAGCGTTGCAACTAAACTAAAGGCTTTTAAGCATATCTTTGCAGAAAGACCTAACACTCTTAGATTTTAGCATTTTTTGATATTTTTTATGCAAGAAAAAAAATTTAACCCGTGGCGCGTGCCTTTTTTTTTCTCTTTTCTTTTTTAAGTCTTTTACTGCGGATTGCACAATATAGTCCACAGTGAAAAAGTTGATGCCTTTAGTTTTTTTTTTTGTCTTTTTTTAATTATTTTTTAATTTAGTTTCTTAATATTAAATTTTTTCTATTTAATTATCAAACTTTCATGACATGGATCCCAGGTTTGACTGGTTAACCCAGTTTATTCAGATTTTTTTTCTTTTTCTTGATTAGTTTTTTTTTTCTTTCTGTAGGTTTTTTTTTCTCTTTGCTTTTTCCTTTTTAATTAATCTTTTTTTAAATTTATTTCATTAATAATAAATCTTTTTTCTATTTAGTTATCACACTTTCATGACACGAATTCCAGGTTTGACAGGTTAACCTAATTTGACGGGTTAACACGGTTGATTCAGATTTTTTTCTTTTTCCTCATTAGTTTTGTTCTTCCAATTTCATTTTTTACTATTATAAGTAGTGCACAGTGAAAAGGCTGAAGCCTTTAGTTTTTGTTTTTATTTTTTTGCTTTTTTTATGCTTTTCATTGTGGGCTGCATAGTGCAGTCCACGGTGAAAAGGCTGAAGTCTTTTTTTTCTTTTTAATTAATTTTTTTATTTAGTTTGTTGATATTAAATTTTTTTCTATTTAGTTATCAGACTTTCATGACATGGATCTCAGGTTTGACGGGTTAACCCAGTTAATTTAGATATCTTTTTCTTTTTCTTCATATAAGTTTTTTTATTTTATTTTTTCTTTTTATTTAATTTTTTTTATTTAATTTAGTTCATCACTATTAAATTTTTTTCTATTTAATTATCGACTAATGCTTTTAGTTTTTTTTTCTTTTTGCTTTTTGGCTGTTTTTATATCTTTAACTGTAAACTGCATACTGAATCCACAGTGAAAAGGCTGATGTATTTTTGTTTGTTTTTTTCCTTTTTAATTAATTTTTTTCATTTAATTTAGTTATCAAACTTTCATGACACGGATCCCGGATTTGACGGATTAATCTGATTTGACGGGTTAGCGTAGTTAATTTTGTGTTAACCCGTCAATTTTTTTTTCTATTTAGTTATCATACTTTCACGACATGAATCCAAGGTTTGACGGATTAGCCTGGTTTGAAGGGTTAACCTGGTTAATTCAAATTTTTTTTCTTTTTCTTCATTAATTTTTTTCTTCCTTTTGTTTTTTTCTTTTTAATTAATCTATTTAATTAACACACTTTTATGACACGACCTTGCAGCCAGACCCACATCTAAAACTATTGGGTCTGGTATTGCAGTTAAACCCACTTAAACTTGGATCATGCAAGTTTAATGTTATTATTAATATTATAAATATTACTCTTGGGTCAGGCGTTGCAGTCACATCCAAGACTCTTAGGTATAGCTTTGCAAAAAAACCTAATACTTTTAGATCTTAACTTTTTTATGATATTTTTTATGCAAAAATCATTGACCCGCGGCATCGCGCGGGTCATGCAACTAGTATATGATGAAAATACAATTGGTTTTAGAACACAGAACAGTAAAAAAACATTAAAGCTCAAAATACACAACAAGATTACAGGCAGAGACTCTTTCTTTCATCTTGCAAGGGTAGCAAGGAATCATTCATATTTTCTTACATAATTAAGAAAACCAACAAGACACTGGAAAACTAATGCAACGTGCTCTAGCACTAGCTAGCTCATCACCTGCTATAACGTCCAGGACTCACGGGCCAAAACCAAATTTACTGCACTCCAATATTACTACTGCACATTAGCCCAAACCTTGAAAATCTTTCTTTCTGCTCTTATGCTGTATCTCACTCCATTCACTCCTTCTTCCCTCGTCAGAAAGATTTTATCACCCACTTTAAGGCCTTTGTCACGCACAAATTGAAGCCAGTCTCCAGTGATCACAGGTTTGGTATAACGATCATTTTCCCCACGAATGGAAAGCCTAAAGTTCCACTCGTTCTCAAGGGTATCTGTTGCTTCAAAGTAGACAGCAGTTTCTCCTTCAGGCATCGGGAAAGCCTGCAGACTAGAGGTCGGAAATGCCAAACGATATTCTATGTCAGTTTGGCTCAATTTCTTCTCCATGAGCACTTCCATTTCTAAGCAAGTATAGAATATAAGTAGTTAAGCTAAAAGCTTTGTAAATCTTGATTGAGATATTGAGTTGGAGCTTGCCATGTATGTGTGTATATATATATAATTAGGGAAGCTGTGTGATGATGATGGTCTAGCGATTTACGAACTTTCAAGGTTCGTTATCGCATTTGTCTGGTTAACTTTCTGCCAGTTTTTGCACGAAAGACGGCCGATTTGAGCATGGCCTTTGATTTCTTCTTGATTGAGACTCACTTTACACCAAGATTTTAGTTTAAATTTTTAGATTGATAATATTTGACACATGAAGATTATGCCCATGAGATCATTGATAATGCGGACCCACTAATCTTGAAAGGGTGGTGCGATAGCAGGACTACTTGAACTTTTATACTGTCGAGTTCGTTAGACAAGACAAACGGGCTGTAGCCACTGCTTATCAAACTCGACATGCTTAGCAATAGTTTGTCTCAAGAACTTTGAACCTTCAGTGAATAGTAGGATCTTGTAGATGTCAGAGACTTGGTCAAAAAGAAGCAATAGTTTTGTTTATTATTAGTTACGTATGAAAAGCAACATCAATTTAACATCTTTCATATAAAAATATTAAAAAATGATATTTTGAATTGATACAAGATCATCCTGGCCTGTTTAAACCTTGCAATTTGGAATATGTTTTTTTATTTAATTAAACACTTATAAAAATATACTTTGGCCTAAGCGCTAGCTCTTTTCAATGCTTTTTTATTTTTTTATTTTAACTAAAATGCATTACAAAAATAAATAAAGATAGACATGAGATTTAAATTATTCTTTAATTTTTTCATCGCTTAAATAATATTATAGATTTTTATATGAATATAAATTTTTTTTCATGAATATTCAATGAAGATAAAACTTTTTTAAAAATAAGTAGAAAAAATATACTTCTTCTATTAACATTTCATTTCCTTATTAGTGCATATCTTTATTATTTTGAAAAAAATATTTTTTTTAACCATAAGCACTATTTTTTAAAAAATATTAAAATAATATCTTGATATTTTATATATAATTGAAGGTAAAAAAATATTGAATATTCACGAACAATTTATTATTTTATTTGCTTTGCATGATAGGTACATAGTAATTGAAAAAAAAAATTATTAACATTGTCATAAAAAAAACTATAATATTATTTAAAAACTATGAAAAAACTGGACAATAATTTAAATATCATATCAAGTATTTTTTTATAATGTATTTCAATCAAAATACAAAAAATAAATACTGAAAATGAAACCGGTTAGCTTGCATAGGCTTTTTATTTATTTATTTATTGAAAGACATGTTGTAACTTGGTTTATATATATATATATATATATATATATATATATATATATATGACATCATCCAGAAGAAGTGATGATACCAAGTCTACCAATTCTCCCCACTATAAAACATGCTTGCAAACTATCTTCTTGGGCGGCGCACGGGACAATGTGTTTCCAATCATGTTTGAGCAAGCTGGAATGGAAGTTCATTTTTTTCTTGGCTATTAAATAATATTATAGATTTTTGTGGGAATATAAAAAATTCCTCATGAATATTCAATGAAGATAAAACTTTCATTTTTTAAAATAAGTAGAAAAAATATACTATTTCTTTTAAAATTTCTTTTCTAATTATAAGCAATGCTTTTTTAAAAAATATTAAAATAATATCTCAATATTTTGTATATTATTGAAGGTAAAAAAATAATAAATTTTATAAAATCATGTCAAAATATATTAAAAAAATGAAAAATAATTAATTTTTTAATTGAATATTCATGAGCAATTTTTTTTTTTTTTTGCATATTAGGTACATAGTAATTGAAAAAGAAATTGTTAACATTCTCAATAAAAAAAATAATATTATTTAAGAACTATAAAAAACTGAACAATAATTTAAATATCAAGTCAAGTATTTTTTTATAGTGTATTTTAATTAAAATAAAAAAAATATTAAAAAATAAAACCGGGCTAGCTTGCATAGACTTTTTATTTATTGAAAGGCATATTGTAACCTGTTTTTAGACTGCTTTTGATTTGATTTGATCATATATATATATATATATATATATATATATATATATATATATATATATATATAATGGTGCACAAATTTTACTAAAATAGCTCTATTTCATTTTATAACGAGTCACCTCATTATAATCAACTAATTAAGTTTAGTTCATTATAATTAACTAATTGGTAAAAATATTTGATAATTTGTTATCTGTTTTATATTTTTCTTGTTCATATATCTATTTATTTTATGTACATGCATGTTGCAAAACACGTTACGATTCATGAAGGATTTGCTTTCTTACATGTATAGACTTGTTCAACATGCTAAAGCAGTCTTATCACATTCTACCACTCTTTTGAAATCATTTCTTTAGTAAATAAATAAATAAAGAAAACAAAGATGATGTTACCATATATGCACCAAAGAATGATTGCAAGTTTTTTTATATATGCCAAAGCAGTTTTTTTAATTTGGTTACTTATAAGTTATGAAATGTTCATTTCACAACTATTGATTTGTTTATTAACAATTTGTTTTATCAAAATTATATAAATAAACCTGCTTTCCTCGCGAATTGGATAACTTTTTTTAAATATAAAAAATATTAAGATTGTAAAGATATTTTTTTATTATGTTAATAAACTTAGTTTAATGAATCAATCTTGAGACTTCGTGATTTAACTCTTTGTTGAACTTGAATTTCCAACTAAATTATGCGAGAATTAGTTCAAATTAAATTGATTAATTTTATTAATTGATCCAAATGCAATCTTGATAATTGATAAAAACATGACCTAACTTTTAACAAAACTTTAAGACGATAATTTGTTTTTTAAAAAATTATTGAGACAATAATAGATTGAATTGATTTTAATCCCCTGACGACACATGTAATGGACTATATTAAGTTTAATAAAAAAAATTATAAATTATTTTTTTATTTATATGATAAAAATATGCTCACGAAATTGAGCACCAACCTAAAAATAGACATTTATTTGAGACAATAAAAAATAAATCATACAGTTTATTTCTCAACCAATCTAAAATTTTATTGACAAAATTAAAGAAAGAAAATTTAAAAAATCAAAGGACCAAAAACAAAAAAAAATCATATTCGTCTAGTGAATAAACTCATCAAACTTGTGAACTAAGTTACCCGGGCTAGCATGTTGAACCTGTGAATTGGGTTATGGAATCTAGTGAAATTATTATTATTTTCTTTCAAATTATCTTTTATTTAGTTATATGATAAAAAATAGACGATCGCTGAATTGAACACCAATTCAATTCTAAAATGTTGAAAGAAAAAAATGTTAAACTCTCCAAACCTGTGAAAATATCCATGGATTTTATAAAGTTTAATAATATGGATTTTCTCTGAAATTATTTTTTTACTGTATGAGGAAGAAATTGACAAGAAAGAAAGTCATGTTCAATTAGAAAAAAAAAAACAGTTCACTAAACTCGTAAATTGAGGCAACCTGAGTTCCTCTAACAAACTCGCAAGCTACACTAACCCTATAGAAAGGTAAAATTAAAAGAAAGTTGGCGTTATCATTATCATGATCATTACTACTATTACTATCATTATTACCATTATTATTATCATTGTTATTATCATTACAATTAATATTATTGTTACTGTTGTTGATATTATTATTAGCCTTACTAGCATTATTACTATCCATTATCATAACTATTATCATTACTACAATAAATATTATTACTATTTTTATAACTAACACCACAATTATTATTATCACTATTACTATTACTATCAATAACATTAATAGTTTATTGTTGTTATTATTATTATTATCTTTGTCGCACCCGACAACGTGGTGACCTTAAAAAAATTCAAATCTCATAAAGAACATAATTTCTAACATCTTGTTCTTAGAAAGAGAAAAGTCTTGTTTAAGGAGTTCTACCTAGTATTATGGTCACTAAAAACCCTAACTGGTCAATAGAGATTCTATGATTTGAGACTGGTTACGCAAAAAGAAAAAAATTATCACCCCTTAAGCATTTTACCTAAGGTAAGTTACATTGATGATTTTGTCTTAAATTACAAGAGTTTGTTGGTATATGTTATGATGATCTACTTGTAATATCCCTAACTCTAACGTTAGTGAATGTTCAATTATAGATACTTTCATCTCTGGTGTTGGTAAGTACTACGTAGCAAAAAAAAAAAACGTATGGTATTTTCAACTCTGACACAAGTAAATAAATCAATAAAAAAAATTAAAATCAAAGCATATATTTTTTTTTATTTTTTAAGCTGGGTCTAGCTTAGCCTGTACGGGCTGGGCTGGACTCGGCTGGGCAAAACACCTGGTCTGCTGGAGCTGGTGGCTGGGCAACTTTCTCGATCGTCCCTTCATTCTTCTGGGTTTCTTTGTTCTCTCTGGTCTCTGTTTTCATTTGGTTGGTTCCTCTGTTTTTCTATCTGTCTTCGTCCTCTGTGTTTATTGGTCCCTTGTGTATTGCTCCTTCCCCTTTGTGCCTATCTTCTTCTTTTTCTGAGTTTTCTTCTCTTGTTTTCTTCTGTGTTGTTCATCCTTCTGGGTTTATTTTCTTTTTGTTCTCTGCCCTGTTGTGTTCTTTCGTCCCCTGTGTTGTTCGTCCTTGTTCTCTGTATTTTTCTGTTTGTGGGTTTTCTCCTTCTCCTCCTTTGCGTCTGTGTTCCTCTCACCCCCCCCCCCCAGTCCTCTCTGTCTTGTGCTCCCTCCTTTCTGTGTGTGTTTTGTTCTCGGTGTTCCTTTGTTTGTGTTCCCCCCTTTTTTCGTGTTCTCTCCTCTGGATTTTACCAGTTTTTCCTCCAGTCTCTGTCTTTTTGCTCCCTCTGTGTTTTTCTAGTCTTTTCTCCCTGTATCCGTCCCTTTTGTTCGTCTTTCTTTGGCCTTTTATAAGGCCAGAAAGAGTAAATAAAGCCATTATCAATCTATAAACGGGATCATGGGCAGGAGACGTGGTCCGGGTTTGGTGTCATTTCTTTTTGTAAATGAAGCTACACTATTAATCGATCTGGAAACGAGATCGTGGACAGGAGACGTGGTCCAGTTTTGGTACCATTTCTTCCTATTGAATCGGTCTCCTGAAGAAGATGATGAACAGTAGAAACGGCACTGATTTTTTTATTAAAATGGCTATCTTCAATTTACCCCCTGAACTTCTAACATTTAACATTTGGGTCCTTAAATTCATTAATAAAACAATTCAAAGTTCAATTAAGTCCCCAAACTTTCAATTCTTGACCAAATTGACCCCTAAATTTATAATTCAATCCTTATTAGTCCCTAAATTTTCAATTTGTGTTGTCTTAACCCAATTTTCAATTCATTCATTTTTTATTTCTTATATATATTGAAAAATTCAAAAATTAGATTATAACAATATCTTATTATTATTATTATTATTATTATTATTATTATTATTATTATTATTATTATAATCACTGGTAACAAAACCATCACAACTTATTTTGAAAGATAAAATTAAAAACCATAAGAACTTTAATAAATAGGAAAAGGAAACAAATAAGAAATCAAAAAAAGAAGAACCAAACTAAAATAAATATTATTAATTTTTTTATAAACTACTTTTTTTCATTATATGAGAAAAATATATGATCATGCAGTTATTTTTCTATAGATTCAATATTAAAAGATAAAATCAAGAAAAAACAATTAAAGGAGCAAAAACCAAAAAAACATATCCGACTAGTGGGTGAACTCATGAAATTTATGAATCGGATAACCCAGGTTAACACGTCAAACTTGTGAATGAGGTTATGAATTCTAACAGGATTAATTTTTTCCAAAACTATTTTTTATTTAACTATATGATAACAAAAATATACGATCACAAAATTAAACACCAAACTTCAGTGGGATTATAACTTTTTATTTAATACTAAGATGTTGAAAAGGAAAAAAAAAGGTTAAATTCATCAAACATGTGAACTAGGTCACCAGTCAAACCTGTTAACTTGTCCATGAACTTTATAAAGTTTAATAACATGACTTTTTTTTGAAACTATGTTTTTAGAATATGAGAAAAAAAGTAGGTGAAAAAAAGAGTCAAGTCTAATAAAAAAAGAAGAAAGAAGACACTAACAATCCCATTTCTGGTTTGTTATTTTTTTAAGAAAAATAGGAAAAATTAAAAGACAAATATATATATCAAGACATTTAATATTGGAATATGGGTAATTTATCTATTTGTGTATAATAAATTTGTTTATTAAAATCAATTTCAAATAGAAATCGACACACACATAAGATTTATTGTTCCTTGTTTTTCAACCTAACCCTCATAAAAAAAACATGCAATTAGTTTCTAATTTAGACTAAAAAAGGATAAATTGTTTTAAAAAAATTTAAGAATCAAATTGAAATTTTTTAAAAATAACATTATTGCAATCCATAGTAAAATATAAAAGGATAAACAAAAAGTTCATATATATACATTTAAAATGCCACACCATTTAGCTTTATATTTAATATTTAATGTGACTTAGTAATGATACATGACAAGAAGGTGCCAATGTAAGTAATTATTCGTGTATATATGTCGTATAAATATTTAAATTATATAAAAGAGCGTACAAGGAAGTATGTTTTTTGAATACATATGCACACTGATCCAGGTTTTATATACTGTTTAAAACATCACTAAATAATTTGGTCTTAATATGTGATAATACACTACAAAGATGAGAAAGAAATTTAAAAACCATATAAACTAAATTGAATTATTAATCAATGGACCATCTTAAATATCAACTCATCAACTTGAATCTTGAGTATTAACATTGAATCTTAATTAAATAAGAGCATATGTGACGTAGGGTTTTAATTTAAGAATTTAATTACCATCTTAATTTATAAAAAGTTAAAGTGAATATATATATGATGGTTAATTTAAAGGGAGGAATTCTCTAAAAAGGACCGACCAAATGGAATTCCGGTTGCCCTCACAATTACCAATTAAAATGTTCCCAAGAAAGCTTTGTGCCCACGCCTTCTTATTAATCTCCCCTCTATAAGAACATGCTTGCAAACTTCTTGAGTCGCAAATTATCTCAAATCATATTATAGCTATGGTGATCTTCAGAAAGAAACTCACATCTGTTGACATTTTGAAAAATTTGGAGTTACCGAACGATACAAGAAGAGAAGCCTTGCCACCTTTCCGAGGCGCACGGGAAATCGTGTTTCCAATCATGTTTGTGGAAGCTGAAATGAAGAAAGTTGATGTTCACTGCTCCTGCAGATGAGGAAGGCTAGAATTTAGAAAAGGCTGGATTGAAATCGCTAGCCGTATGAATCTCAAGGCTGGTGATTTCGTTACCTTGCACTGGGAAGACCAAGGTGGGTACAAAATGGAAGTGAGAAGAAGTGCAAGTCGCGCCTAAAAAAAGAGAAGGAAAGATCTGTGAAGGAAGATCATATGATCAAGCTATCTTAATGGAAACCTTGCACTGGGATAAACCATGTTTCGTTTATTTTTGTATTTTCCAAGTTCTTTATATTTCGCTTCTTCTCTGTTTTTGCTCGTGCTCTGTCTACTACGTACGGATCATGTTTTTCTTCTCACAAAATAATCATTTCATTTTATAATTCTGCTAAATTTGAGCTCTAAGCAGACTTTTTATGTTTTCCATGTCTTCCCCGCCAGATCTTGGCATCTTCTAATGCAATATTATACTTCTCAAAAAAAAAAAAAAGAATTTTATATGTCCAGCTTATGATCAAGAATGAAAGTAGTTCGATGTCAATGAGCCTTGTAACTCACGATGTCTCAAATTCAATCATTTAATTTCTATTTTTATTCTTATGAATGTTATTTTTCTTATCACATATCCACTATTTTTTTTTTCTTTATATTCGTTGCCAACAAGATTTCAAATTTTTTTTATTTTTTTTTCCAAAAACATTATCAAAAAATAAAATCTGTATAGAATATTTTATCTGTAAACTATAATTATTGATTCAGTATTATTAATATGCTAAAAAGTTAATATAAAATTATTCAAGCGATTACATTGCATTCAATAGATAAATTTCTTGGGTTATGATTGTTTTTATCAGATTTTTAATATTTAAATGATTAAACTATGTTTGTATTAATTTTAATTAAATTAGTTTCATTATAAAATAAGCAAGTTTGAAGCTTTTTATTTAAGAAAATGTGTTTAAAGGAATTTTTATTAATGATAATTAGAGGGTATAGTTCTTTTCGTGTCCATTGAGGTTAGGTTCTTGGAAAGACGACGCACGAATCCCCACGGCTAGATCTACTCTAAAGGGCCATGAAGGCAGTAGGGAAATCTTCGCTGTTAAGATATCCCATCCATGCACCAATCCCAACACTCAGTTCTCCTCTACAGATATAGGGAGAGGGCCTCGATCAAGACATAAATAACCAGCCACCCTTTCAAAATAAAAGAAACTCCATTTGAGCCCGGGAAAAAAAAAAGAAACAAAAAGCAAGTGGCATACTATAATATCCATGAAAATCCAGCCATGGAAAGCAGCTTCAAGAGGAAATTAGCTACCATTCAAGAAATTGCATATATTTTCACAATGTCAATGCATAATAGTACTTTCAAGGTACTATGTGCACTGAGATACCTAAAAAACAAAAAGTTTTAACCATAAACCTAACCTAGGTATAAAAAGCTTGTTTTTCTTTGAAACCCTATTTCTTCAATTTCCTTTCTTCCCACAGCCACCATCCTCTCCCTTCCCTCTTTGTCTCTTTAGTTTTGGCAACGAAGATAGCCACAGAAGTAGTAAGTGCTGCCTCAGATTCCTCCTGCATCAACGCCTGCAACCCAGGTCTCGTTTCCCTGTTACAGAAATCCCCTCTTTTTTTCATAACCTCCACCACTACCAATTTAATTTCCAACAAAAGCACACTCCTAACTGTAAAGCTTACAGCTTTAAACCTCCACCACCACCGATTTCCAACAAAAGCACATTCCTACTTGTAAAGCTTACAGCTTTAGCAATCTCCTCCAATTTAGTTATAATCTTAGACTGCCCCAAAAACAAATCTTGCTCCCTCTCCACCCTCCTCAAGCAACCCAGATAAATCAAACCAAGGCTCCAACAATATAATATCAAAAGAATTCAAACTTTCAGGTTTTATTCATTTTCTTTGATTATTCTTGCCGTTAAAACCACGTTATCTATTTTGTTTTTTGCAGGCTTATACATCCAGGTGTTCAGTTTTCTTAGTTTTTAATATAAAAAATAATAATTTTGATTGAACCAAACCAATTCAAATTGAATTGGTTTTCGGTTCGGTCCGGATTATATTCTCGAGAAATTACAATTCTAAATTTAGTCAAATCAAGCTGGACCATGAACACCCCCATTAGGTGCCTTCATAACAATACCTCAATACTAATTTGTATTCATACCTTAATAAGTAAGATACTAATTGTCTACTAATTGTCATAATCTGTTTTCAAGTTATTCTCTAATTTTATCCTTTTTTCCTTTAAAATAAAAAATAATACTAAGAGTACTGGTAATTGTGGCAAAAGCTGGCCGAAGAAGATCCTAGTACATAAAGAAAAATCAAGCTGAAATTTTGGATAAATTTAGAGCATAATTATATATCGTTATACGCAATACTGAAGAGATAATGTAAAATTCAAGTTAAATTAAATGATTATTGGACGAATCTGCATAAAAATTAAGCTCAATGACATGATTAGATTTTTAATAAGTCAATTTGATTTAATAATTGATCAAATTAAAATTTTAATTATATTTAAGAATTAATTTAGATCAAATTAAAGGATTTAATTAAATATAAAAACTTAATTATATTTTAAATGAATAAAATTAAATTTATTAATAAAAAATTAAATTTAAGAGCATAATTTTATTATAATGTGCCCTCATAACAGTACTTTAATGCTTTCGAACGAATATCACAATTTTGTTTGTGCAATGTTTCATCATTCATAATAATATGTAAAATCATGACCTTCTTAAAAGTTTTTGATAGACTATTATATATATACCATCAATACTAATACTTACATTATAATAAAATTCTTATGATAAAATTCAATATTAATTCCAGAGAAATAGACTAATCTCTTTTTTTTTAATTAATGCCTATTAAAACACTTCATAAAATCCTAAATAATACATAATGAACTTCTTAAATCATCTAAATCAATATAGTACCTCACTACCTTTTTAATTTGATTGTCATCAAAACTGT
>Ga0325403_1002438_pt1 | contig 16469 bp, 5 predicted proteins | sample PopdelMetagenome_19_FD_205665 | JGI IMG/M metagenome (GOLD analysis project Ga0325403, IMG submission 205665) | Populus deltoides microbial communities from Bellville, Georgia, United States - Xylem-PdKOR-R4 | ecosystem: Host-associated > Plants > Phyllosphere > Stem > Wood/Secondary xylem...
ATCACCATTTAGCAGGGCTACTAGGGCTTGGGTCTCTTTCTTGGGCGGGGCATCAAGTCCATGTATCTTTACCAATTAACCAATTTCTAAACGCTGGAGTAGATCCTAAAGAGATCCCACTTCCTCGTGAATTTATCTTGAACCAGGATCTTTCGGCTCAACTTTATCCCAGTTTTGCTGAGGGAGCAACCCCATTTTTCACTTTGAATTGGTCAAAATATTCGGAATTTCTTACTTTTCGTGGAGGATTAGACCCAGTAACTAGGGGTCTATGGCTGACCGATATTACACACCACCATTTAGCTATTGCAATTCTTTTCCTGGTAGCGGGTCACATATAGGTCTTTTGTCGAAATAGAATGGCCTTCTTTTTTTTTTCTTTTTCTTTTTATGAAGATGCCATGAAGTTTGGTAATTATTTGATAAGTCAGGATGAACACCATGAAGATAACTAATCTTTGATAAGTCTTAAAAAAGTTCCATAAGGAACCAAGACTTGGATGGGGGTTGGTTATTTATAGTCTTGGAGTCTTGATATAAAAATTATCTTAGTGTCGAGATCAATCTCAAACCTGATCTTAGTTTTCTTGGGAAATGTCTTACTTAGCTATAGGTTTCTAGATCTTTATATTTATTATAGAAGAAAGTCATTCAAACAAAGACATTATAGATTCTACCACAAAAACTAAAACAAGGTGTAATTGAATCAAACCACATTAGAATTACATGAAAATTGATATTATGGTTATTTGGAGTCTAATTGCTATATATATATATAAAACTTGAGGTCATTTGAACATTGTTTTGTTTAGGTTTCAAATTTATATTTATTTTGCATAAAACGGGTCTGATTTGCGTCAACTATTAAAACTTGCTTTTTTACTATTAAAATCAATTTGGTCAGTATAGTAAAGTTTTATTTGGGATATTTGGGTGTAAATCAAGTTATTTTTATAATATTTGCTTCTGATTTTTTTTTCATGCCTTAAAAAACATCCATTTCTTGTACAAATTTGTTTGCTACTCATGATAAAATCATAGTTTTGTCTTGATTTTTTTTCATATATTTCTTGCTTCTTGAGTCAATTACACTAATTTGAATTGTGCTACTAAGTTCTCTTTAGTTGTGTTGATTTAAGTTCTGCAAGAACTTAAAATGTTTCGAGCATATTAGAGTGAAAAACCTACTATTTCTATGAAACAAGAGAGGAGTGAAGATAGTTTTGCTACTAAAAAAAACCTTTTTATATTTTTAAAATCTCTAAAGAAAAGCAAGATACACCACCTTTTACAAAGAATAACAACTTTAAACTTCATATTCAAGGTCTAACATAGATGTTGGAGAGGTTTAACTTAGTGGTTGGTCAGAGAGACGAGACATTCAATGTGCAAGAGAGGTTGGATAGGACAGAGAGACGAGATAACAATAATGAGGGATAGAGAAATATGGCTAATTAAAGGGGTACCCATGTCAAGAGGCTAGAATGACATGTAAACCATAGTTTGGATGATTTTAAGGATGAGGATGATATTATGCGAGATGATGATTTTGAACATGAGACTGTAAGTCATGAGGATGGTTTTTGGTAGCCTGAAGGTTAGAAGGATTATGGGTTTAGACATAGGAGCCACTTTGGTTATAGAGGGGATTTTTTGAACTATAAAAATCATGATATATGGATCATGATCTAGACTATATCAAACTGAATACTCCTATTTTTCAAGATAAAAACAATCCCAAAAATGGATTAGATTTTTTATTGCCATAGTTTTTGTGAGTAGAAAAAAGAGAAACTTATGGTGATTGAATTTGTTAATTACATGATTATTTGGTGGGATTATATTGTGACTTCTAGGAGGAGCAATAATGAGAGACCTATTGATAAATGCAATGACTTAGGATTTGATGACATGTATGCATCATTACCTAGTTTGAAATATAGGCCCCATTTTCCTCTACCATGCTTGATGGATGGAGTTTGTAATTTTGTAGATAAGTTCTCATGGTCATTTAACTTCTTAACCCACTCAGATTTTGTTAGTGTGATTAACGTGCTTGATTGCCTTTTTTGTATCACAACTTGAACCTTATACAACAAATGAAGCTTTGCTAGTTAAACATTTTTAACTAACAAACATTATAGTCATAATGTTGTGATACAGTTCAGCCTTGTGATACAACCCAAGTAAGGTCAAATTTGGATTTTGGCGTAAAATGCGCAACAGTCCAGGTTTACGGCAACAATTATAATTCTTAATCGAACTGTTGGATTGGGCTCAAATGTTACGTAGACTCTCTAGACATATTTTCCTACCTTGGGTTAACATTTCAGGTCAATCAGAGTTCGGGAAGGCACCACAATACTGGTCAACAGAAGCTGTATGAATTTTTTTATTTACTTCTGATGCGATCCAATCATCAAAGGATCCATTAGAGGTTCCAGTTGGTCCAGTTACTAGGCTTAGGGCTAAGAAGTTCAAAGAAGCTTTCAATGGACTTCTTCAAGATACATGGGCTAAGGTGGATTTCAAGAGGATTTGTAATAATAAAGAGCAAGTCTTGATTAATCTGATTCATGTTCAGGAGGGGGCTTGTTGGTGGAACCAAGACCATTACACAAGGATTGGGAGAAGAAGACTAGATTCGGACAATTTGACCTTTCGTTACTCTTTTAGTCATAACTGGAGTTACAGATCGCATTTTGATGTGATTCTAGTTGGGCTGGAAACTAAACTTCCATACCTTTCCAACGGTATATGACACGCCTTCTAATTCATTAAGACAAGAGAGAACCATCCATTTTAATTTGAGCCTTGTTGCTGCCAGATAGAATGCGGAAACAACGAACTTGTCTTATTTAATTAGTTGAGCTATCAAAATTTAATTATTTTGAGAGGAGATAATTTGTTTGGGTTTTATACTTGTTTATTTTAATTAGTTTGGGCTAGTTTTAGCTTGGGTTGATTATTATTTAAATTGGGTTTATGTGAGACCCATTAGGGAAACTAAGGTTTGGGCTTGGAGTATAAATACTCTTTAGGAATAATTTTAGGGCAGACTTTTAATAATATTTTCAGCATTGTAGCCGAATTTTGGTTGGTCAATCTTGGTTCTTGATTGAACTTTCAACTTTTCAAAGAATTGACCATTCTTTGTTATGAATTTATACTTCTTTTGCTCGTCTCCAGGTGTAGGCATTGAGATCGAGTTGGTTTATAGTCTTGTTGTCTTGGAGCAAGTCTTCCATTGTGATAAGCTCATTCAAATCTCAACAAACTTGGGTTCGATTGATCTTAGGGTCGCAAATACCATTAAATTCCGCTAGGACTCGCATCAGTTGGTATCAAAGTTGATCTAATCATAGGTTATATCCTTCAATTTGAGTCTTTATTATTTCTTGTTTGATTCTTGATAGATTTGGCCACCTATATATATAAAAAATAGGGATCTTACTTTTTATTGCTTTGTTGAACACTTAATCATAAGTTAGTATTCTTTTTTTATGCTTCCTTAATCAAAATCGGCATACACACCTAAGTTCTTGATCTTGAAATCTTGATTGTTGCCGCACAAAAAAAAAAAGAAAAGAAAAATCACTTTTTTTGTTTTGGCCGAATCTTTTAGTAGTCTTGTTTGTGTTTCTTGAAAGTTTAGGTAGTTTAGTTGATTTTCTTGAGTTTCTGGAATTTTTTTGAATTAAATCCTTAGTTCTTGATAATTTGTAATTGTTTAGCTCTTTTCTGATTTTTTTTTATATCTTCAAATTGTCATATTATTCGTACAAATTTTCATTGCTATTCGTGAATTTATAATTGAGTTTTGTTTTGTTAGTTTCGCAATTTCTTGCTTCTAGAGTCTATATCAAATTTATAAATTCACTGCATAATTCGTTGTTTTTTTTTTCTGAATTGTTGCTAAGTGATTTCAAGAACTAAAGAAAGGCAATTTGAGTGGAAAAAGGCATAGGGAGCATATTCAAGTTAAAAGCCTATAAATTTGTGTGAAACACGAGTGTGTGAGGTGTTATTTTTATTGCTAACGATGGTTTAAAAAAAATAATGTCTTCTAATAGTTTGCCATAGAAGAACGGTGAAATCCAAGAAGATGGGCTTTCGAGAATACAACAATAGATGGAATTTAAGTTTGGTAGGTGATGACTAGGATTGAAAAATTAGAGACTAGGTCTGATGGAAGGCATAGTAAAAGGGGTAGAGAAGCTAGGAAGGAGGTGAGTGTTGCTGGAAACTTTACAGATGAAGTCGAAGATGATCTTAACCGTAGTGGTGGGTTCTGTACACATAGGGGAGAGAGGTATAAGAATCGGTTAAGGAGGGGATATATTCGACCACATAGGGATTTTGAGTATAGAGGGGATTTTAATGATTTGGGAGATATAGACCGAAATTTGGGTACTATTAAGTAGCTTTTAAGGGAAAAACTTATCCGGAAGTTTATTTAGATTGGGAAAAAAAAGGTGGAGATGATTTTTTGACATCCATAGGTACTCTGAAGAAAAGAAGGTTAAATTAGCTGTAGTGGAGTTTACTAACTATGTTAGGGTTTGGTGGGAGAGATTGGTGGGAAAAACTATGATTTTTGGCTCATCTTTTGCCAATGCCCATTTTAAATTGCCCTCCAGCTAATCTAGTCATGTGCATCCTTTATCAAAACACCCTCATGTGATAACATTTTTCATACATCATAGCTATTTTTCAAAGGGTAAAAAAGACTTTTTAGTCATGGAAGATGCCCCCCAATAGCGTTACTCTTAACTGTTGATGAAGTTCATCAAATTAGAACAACATTGCCCTCCCTTAGTCGATCTAGTTGTGCTCATTCTTTTGTCATTTCCAGACGCTACTCTTAGCTTTGATGGATTTTGCTAAATCATCATTTGATTATGTGCTTCTTTGTTCTCCAATTAATCTAGATATTATTTGTTATCCTTTTTAGGGTCCACTGCATTACCCCCGTATACTCAAATTTTCTAGGATGACTTATATAAAATGTCATTCTTATTTTTTTTCAAGGACTTTACAAACTTGGTCAATGACTTCTTTTGTTTGAAAATCACTTTCTTGTTTTGGAATCAGCTTGCAAATTTCAAAGATCATGTTCATTCATGTCGCAAATAAATCATGAGATGTAATTTTGAAAATGTTTCTTTGATCGTAACCCCAAGACAAGTCATTCAACATTAAGATGCATTTTTATGTGTTTTTTTTTTGTTGAGAATTGATAGGGTTATAGTTGAGAAAGAAGTGTTACCTCAAAGTTGGGTTATCTATGCCAAATGAATTTTTTTTTGTTTTTTTTAAATAGAAATACCCAATGTAAGCTTAAAACAATTTTACTTTGAATTGCTTACAATTCACGCGGTTTAATCTTTAGGGAAATGATAATTAAATCTTTTATTCAGGCAAGTTTGAAATTGGTGAAGGTATATGATGAGGCAACCTTATGCTGTTTTAGGTTTCAAAGCAAGAGGTTTGAGTAAAAACTTGAGGTTCTATTGAGAGAAAATTGTCTCATTTTTAGCACTTATTTTATCAGTATGAATAATAATGAGTAGTTCTCTTCGCAATGTGATATAATGAGGCTATGGATTTTTGTTATGAAAGAAAGGGATTTGTAAGCTCAAATAGTGTTTCAAGGTTTTAAAGACTTAAGATCACTATCATTGTGTCTTTCTTTTCTTTGCTTTGGTAACGTATCTTTATTTTTATCTTTACCTTAACTTAGTCACTTTTGTCTTTTCATTTGGGCATGCCCCCTAGCATTTGGATTTCCGGGGCTCTTTGAAATTTTTCACGACCTCTCTTCGGTTTTTGATCTTTGAGTTCTTACTTGCCCTCCATTTTCTTAAAACTTCAACCAAAGCCAGCAATAAAAATATTTCTTCTTCCTATAATTTCCTCAATTCTTTCCATGATTTAAATTAACAAACTATCACTACATACTCATTAAACAAAAACAATCATAACAATCATGTTTTTCCTTCAAATGTGTCTTAATAACCATAATTCAAAATATACTAAAAATTCAAATATTCAAATATTAAGAAGAAGCAATTCAATTCATCTCCAATCATCATCACTATACATTACACATTAAATTCATAAACATTTAAATTAATTTAAATTCATTCCCCCCGTGAGGTGTGATCCTAATCAGGATTGACTCTTGATCTTTGTAATTTTTATTTTTTTCTAGTGTGGAGTGTGATCCTAGTCGAAGTTTTTACGAAGAAAAACTTATTCAGACTTAAGTACTACAAGGAATATATTTTTAGAATGTGATGGGATATCAAAGATGCAATTATGAAGACTTATGTTTTTATGAAATCAAATCAAACTACATGCAATTATGCATACAACTAAAATATGACCAAGAGACATGGGATGAGAGCTTTTTTATGTATTATTTTATTTTTCATGTCTTGGTTCAAAATTGTTTCATCACTTTAAAATGAGAATTACTTGAATGATTCATTTGTCACCTTATAAAAGAGTGTCTAAACACTATTTTAAGCGAACATAGAATTATTTTTAAAATAAAAAAGCTAGTTCAATTTTTCAAGATTGTTTTAGGCAAAAGGGTTTTTTTTTCCTTTCAAAATTGATATGGTTAAAATATTTTAAATAGAGCCATGGGATCAATTATAAAAGCCAATCTCATGAGTTTTAAAAGGGTGAGAATTGCCTTTTAATGTCTTTCATGACACATCTCAAGGTTCAAACATTTTTAACAATAAAATGTAAGTTACTTTCACAAAAATATCTCTTAATTTCAAAACAATAAAGGGACAAAGAAAAGGCATATTCTATTAAAAGATGTGATTTAATCTCAAAACACAGTAATTTAATCTCAAAACAAAGTACAAAATAACAAAATTCCATAACAAAATTGTTGACAATGTATCACCTTAATTAGGTCATCTTTTTCAACAACGTGGTGTCTCATAAGTGTTTATATTGTTACACTTATGATGATCTAGTGACAATGTGGTAGATGACATTCCTTCATAAACTCAACTTATTCTTTGCTCACCAACTTCCGAACTTGATATTTGAAATTCTTGCAACTTTTGATTGAATGGTCGAGGATCCCATCATGATATTCACTTCTCATTTGGATTATACCACCTAGAGAATAATGGTTTTATAGGATCTGGTGGAGCCAGGGTAATATGTCTGGTGTTCAAAAAATGCTGGTAAATATTTTTGAGTGGTAAAGGTATGTTAATTTTTTATAGTGGCGTATGAGCACCTGATGATATAGTGAGATCCAATCAAACGAGTTTCCTAATTTGAGAGTCATTTCCCAACTCATGTTTAATTATGACTTTAGAGTTCACGATTGGACCTTTGATTTTTCCTATTTTAATAGCTTGTTCATTCCTTTCAGCAACAATCATTAGGTAGTAAAGTGTTGGGTTGCACTTCCAATCAGGAACTCAAAGTAGGGCATCTTAAAAGTGTTGGTAAACAAGCTGGCCATCTTCTTTTCTAGCAGTAGAGGATCTACCTAAGTAGCTACCCCAAACCACCTTTGGATGTTAATGCGAACCTCATGATCACGTAACCCACACGCAAAAACATCAATTCCTAGAAAGCCAAGTAAATTAGGTTTGATGGCAGTGTGACACAAAGATAACACTTGTACCTAGGCTCCAGCACTATTGAAAACGAAAAACCCCCACCCAACGAATATTGATTCGCGAACAAAAAGTATAAGGATGACGACACGAATACAGTTATTCTTCGATAAGTCATTTCTCAGTTCTTTAGAGAACCATGGAATGAAGATTATCTCACCAACACACACACACAAAGTGCGGCAAATAAGAAGTTTTATTAATCTGAATTGTCTAACTTACATGTCTGGTTATGCCTTTATTTATACTCACTCTAGACTTAAATAAACCCTAATGGACCCCCCTTAGGTGGACTTATATGAAGCTCACTTACAATTGATCCAAATAAGTAATAATAACCCAAAGACTAAGAAGAATATAATAAAAATTATACAAATCCAAAAATTACCATCCTAAATATGCTAGAATCAGATTTGTCACCATTAAGAAGTCTCAAATAGACTAGGAAATCTAATCTGAAGGTAGAATTTATTCTGAAGTCTTCTTTTGTTTTTGTAGCTAGGATGAATAAGGAATCCTTGTAAGAAAAAGATTCTGAAATATTTATGAATCCTTGCCACACATGAAAACTATGTTGCAGCCCATTAAAGATCTTTGGAGAATTAGGAGATTCCTAAAATAAGCTGCTACATCCTTTTAGGAAAAGAATCCTAACCAAATAGGAAGTTCACAAGTCAAAAGGAAGTAAATAACAAAATTCATACAGCCTCTGTTGACCCGTATTGCAATGCCTTCCCGAACACCGATTGATCGAAAATTGTAACCCAAGGTAGGACAACATGTCAAGAGACTCCATGTAAAATTTTAGCCCGATCCAATGGTCGGATTGAAAATTATGACCGTTACCGTAAAATTAGACAGTTGCACATTTTACTTAAAAATCCGAATTTGACCTTGCCTGGATTGTATCAGACATATTCCCGGATATATTCTTTATAACCAATTTCTTGCAAGATAGATCTTTCTGGAGCGATGTCAATATTGTACTTGTATTGCTTAATGAAAGCATCTACAAGATCCTTCCACTTCTAGATTTTCACGTTGTCCAACCTTGTATACTAGCTATCTTGAGAAAAATAAATTAACAACTTTTCATCATGCACAACCTCTTCCATCTTATTATAATAGGATTTGAGATGAGTGGAAGGGCATTGAGTTCCAATAAACTTCATGAATTTAGGTACATAAAACTATTTTAGTACAACCACATTTGATCGATGGTTTGAACAGGATCATATGAGTGTTGGCTTTCGATAGCCTTACTTTTTCTTCTAACACTATTATCTTATCAATGTCCTCAGATTATTTTCTTTTCATAGTTGTTGGGGCCGATGCAGGTATAGTTGATTTCATAAATGTTGTATTACACTAGGGTTCCTAACCATGTCCACTTATCCTTTCTTCAGGCTGAATTATTACCTAAGTCTAAATAAAAGCCACAGACCAATTGGACAAGCCTTTACCAAAGATGTTCTTGAGCGTATGCTCGAGCAGGCTAATAACATGGGCAGTGTTAATCTTTAAGGAGTCCAACTCCTTTTGAAAATGGGCATTGCGATGGGTACGTTCTTCATTTTTCATATTTCTTTGTTCAAGTCAAGTGTTATAAACTTTGCGAACTTGAATTTGTCAAGTACTTATATTTCAACTTGATCTTGTATATATGACATTTAAAACCCCAAAGTATAAATGTATGTATGCTTATTTATGGATACAGGTGTATATATATGTATATTGACTATAGATTAACTTATTCAAAGAGTTAATCCATGACTTTTTTATTGAATACAAGCAAAATTCTATAGTATGATGAATCGGAAAAGATCTTTCCAAAGTCCTCATCTTGGTTAAATCCCATACACATTGGAGAGTACTAAACAAAAATGTGGGTCTAGGCTCTTTTCTTTCAAAAAAGACAAAAGGTTCTTATACGCGGTAATTTTCCAGCCTTGATCCTTTGGAAATTCTCCTCAACTAGTTGTATCATCTTAGATTCTTGCACGTATTTGAAAAAAGTCATGGTCTTAGCAAATCTTACAGAGTTCAAGATTATTGATCACGTCTGTCTTGATACAAAATAAATTATTACGGAGTTCATATCCTAAGGATAGGTTTTATGCCACTGTATGAGGGGTGCGCTTACTACTTAGTCTCAAAAGGGTTTATGATTTGTCTAGTGACCACCTCTCTTGAAGGCAATATAGGGATTTACAAGGAATGGTTGGCACACAGTGTGACCACCATTACCAAGTAAACGCTCAGCTCATAGTTAGGTTTTTAACGAATCTGAACTTCGACTGAAAGTTATAAGGCATGAAGGCATTAATCTATATATAATGTACTCATATATGAGTAGTATGTAAGGAAATACATGTTAAAACTAAATTATATAAACCAACAAAATAAACACATACCAAACAATCAGACAAACAAAACTTAGTCTAGCCAAATAAGTACCTAGTGGAGAAGCCATCTTGTCGTGGGTGCATGACGCTAAATGGCAGATCAACCTCGTGGATTGAAAGGGTTTTAGGATTAATTATAAAATTATGATTTTAAAGTAGTCGCCACCTAGTATCATGGTCATTAGGAAACTTATTGGTCTGCGGGAGTCCGGGTAAGGGGATTAATTGTGCAAGGAAAGACATATCACCCCAAGCACATCCGACCTATGGTAAGCTGCATTATTAATTAACTGTTTTTCTAGGTCATGTTTCTATTCATTTCTCTCATCAAAAGTTCAAGGTAGATCTCTTCTTGTGAGGAAGTCTCTAACTTATCAGGTTTAAATCATAATCGTTCCAGGGCTCAAATTTAACATTGCACTTATTTTGTACTTTGTGTCTTTAATACCCAAGGATATACTTTACAATGTAGCTTTATATCCTCAATAATAAAGTCTTTAATTAATTACTAATGTTTATTGCTATTAATTTATTTAATTTAATACCGGAGTATGCATTACATTGAAATATTCATACCCTGTATATTAGTAAAATAAATTACTTTTTGTGGTATTTTTGAAAATTTGGTCAAATTCTAATAAATAATCATAAACTGATTACGATATCCATTTTGTATTTTTAAAATATGATAAAAATGCATTTTTTATTTTTTAGAATATGGTTGTATGCATGAAAACAAAACTTATTTTTATGTTTTTGAAATAGGAAGATTTGTTTTAAAAAAAATTGGATTTTATTTCAAAATTTCAAGAATAACCAAATATTTAAACACCGGGTTCGTATCTTACAATGTAAATCTACAACCTAATATTAAATGAAATTCTTGAAGAAAAACATATTTGGTACTTTTTAATGAGTTTCTTTTTAGATTTTATTTATTATTTATTTTTTTTTGAAATTTCAAAGAAAAACCAGGTATTTTTAATATCGGGATCGTATCTTACAATGTAAGTCTACAACTCTGATTAGGCAAAATTATTGGAAAACACGCAAAGGACCTATAAATAATTTGAAAATGGTCCCTAGATTTTTTCAGAAGTTTTTGAAATTTTTTGAAGGCTTGTTTGGTTAGACACAAAAATAAGGATAAACTAAAACTGAGGAGAAGGTAGAAGGGTGTGCTTGACAAACACGCCCTTAACCTAAAATTAGAGGCATAGAAATTGCTTTAAGATAGGATTTGGTAAACACGCTGATGAGGATCAGCCCAACACCAAGCATAATTATGTCAACAACCCATTGAAAGTGCCAATTAGGCCAATTACAAGTGTTAGGGCAAAGATGCTTAAAGAAGCATTGAACGAGCTTGTAAAGAACATATGGAGTAAGATGGACCTAGAATAGTTTGGGACATCTAAGGAGCATTGTTAGGCTTGTTTTTCTTGTGGAACAAAGGTTTGATGTATTTGACCCCATACTAGCCTTGTTAGGCTTGTTTTTCCTAATGATATAAGGATAAAAGTCAGCAATTTATTTTCCTAAACAATCAAGAAAGTTTCAGCAGATTTGATTCTTAAAAAATGAAGGATTATTTAATGTTTTTCCTAACTTAGGAAGGAAAGTAAGTTAGTAATAAATGGAGAAATTTGTTTTCTTATTTGTCCAAGTTAAACAAAGAATTCCAAGCTAATCAAGGACCTAAAGGAGGCGGCAACATAAATTTTTCAAATCAGATTTCTCCTAGCTCTGGGACTTCTATAGGGCAACCAATCTGATCCTATCATATTTAGGATATTAACTTTGGATTTATTATTGTTATTATTATTTTATTCTTAGTTTAGGGTTTTATTTATATTATTTGGGTTTAATTGTAAGTAAGCCTCATATAACTCCACATAAAGGGCTCATTAGAGTTTGTTTCAGTCTAGAGTCAATATAAATAAAGGCATAACCAAACATGGAAAGGTTACATAATTTTCAAATCAATAAACTTTTTTTGCCGCACTTGTTGTGTTTAAATGGGATGATCTCCTCTCCTTGGTTCTCTAAAGAATTGAAAAACAACTTATCGAAGAATAACTGACTTCGTGGCATCATCCTTATACTTCTTCTTCACGAATCAATATTCGTTGGGTGAGGGTTTCGGTTTCCAATAGTGCTGGTGCCTAGGTACAAGTTATCTTTGTGTCACACTCCTATCAAACCTGATTTACTTGGCTTTCTAGGAATTGGTGTCGTTACGTGTGGGTTGTGATGCGAACCTCGTGATCACGTGATCACGCAACCCACAATCAAGATTGAGATCTAATCCCGGAAAGCCGAAATAGGTTTGATAGGAGGGTGACACAATGGGAACCTGCCCCAAGGCACCAACACTATTGAATTGAGTAGAATGACGCCACAAAGCCAGTTAATCTTCGATAAGTCAGATTCAGTTCGTTCAAGAATTGAAGAATGCAAGAATCACTCTCACACATTAAAACTGAAAAATTCAGAAGTAATTATCATCAAAGCTGCTAAAATTTTGGCTTACATGAGTTTAAATAGTTCTTGAAAAGTTAACCCTAATAGACCCTTTATGTGGACTTAAATGAGGTCCACTCAAAACTGACCCAAAACCCTAAACTGAAAAAGCCCATAACTTAATCCAAACAAGTCTTGGATCCTAACTGAAAACAAAGTATTAATTAAGCCCAAACAAGCCTTGGGCTGTAGCTAACAAAATAAAATAATAAAAATAACTAATTTGTCATTAAATACCACCAGCCCTTCTTTCCTTGTGTAGCTAGGATAAATAAGGAATCCTTATAAGAAAAGGATTCTGAAACATTAATGAATCCTTGCCACACTTGGAGATTATATTGCAACTCATTAAACATCCTTGTGGAACTAGAAAATTCCCATAACTAGCTGCCATATCCTTGTAGGAAAAGAATCCTAACCAAATAGGAAGTCCACAAGTCAAATGGAAGTAAATAACAAAATTTATACAGCCTCTTTTGACCAGTATTGTGGTGCCTTCCCAAAATCTGATTGACCTAAAATCTTAACCCATAGTAGGATAACATGTCTGGAGAGTCCATATAAACTTTTAGCTCGATCCAACGGTCGGATTAAGAATTATAATTGTTGCCGTAAACCTGGACTGTTGTGCTTTTTATGTCAAAATCCGAATCTAACCTTACTTGGGTCGTATCATAAGGCTGAACCATATCAGGTTGTTTGACCATGTGTTCAAGAGGTTCACATCACACACCTTAATGACCAAAAGGGATATTATTCCTTAAGAAAAAATAGGGTGCGCCAAACATGCCCTTAGATCTTGTTTGGGCTTGGACTAGTCACATTCGGTTTATTGGGCCCAAGTCCCAGCCCACGCATGCGGGTTGGGCTCATTTCTGACCTAACCTGATTTGGTTGGGCCAACAAACAACCCAAAGGCCTTTTCTTTTTGTTTTCCTATAAGGCAAGACCCAGTCTAGCCATACGGGCTGATCTGGAATGGCTCATCTTATTTCAAATGGCCATAAAGGCCCATCAACGAAAAAAAAGCACACAACAGGCAGTATATGCTTGCAACAAGAGCAACATACATTATTCATACACTACTGTTATGGAGGAACCGACTGTTGCTAATAGAGGTTATTATTGACTCACGGTGGCTATTTTGGGGGTGATGAAGTGTAGCTGCTATGGATGAGGAGAGGTCCACGGGGGTGTTAGATTGGAAGATCATGGTGGTGCAAACTGCTACTAATGGTGGAATGAAGCATGAAAATGCAGCTTTTTAATTATTTTACATTTTTTTCACTATTAGAGATGTCATATTTTTTTGTGTTGTGAGTGTAAGTATAAGAGAGTGATGGCTAGGTCCTTTTTATCAAAATGATGGCTTTTTAAAGTTGTAGGGACAATGGCTACCAAGGCTTAATAAGTAAGTTTTTGTTTGGTTAAGTGTTAACAATGGTTTCCCCCCCTCCCCCAAGCTATTTTGGGTTAGTGTATTGTGGGGTTTTTATAAGAGAAACGAGGAGGTTCTAGGGCTTTTGGATTAATGAGATCTTGATCATTAATGTTGGATAATATATCCCAACCATTCATTGAAGCTCCTCGTTTACAACTAACAAAGGAAGGACACAAGGTTGTTTTTGAAAGCAGAATAGTGTTTTTGAGAGAGAATCTGCAGGTGTTTTTGGTGCCATTAGAGCTGAAATTTTGTCTTAGAGTGAAATATAAATACTAGAGTATAAGTTGGCATAATATTTGCGTGGTATGGTGAAGGGGTGAAGGAGAAATTAGGGCTGAAAGGTGGGTATTTAAGCATCATTTTCTTTTGTTTTAATAGGAAGAAGATAATGATGAATAGTGAAATTATAGTATTTTTTAAGTGTATTTTGTTCCCTGAAGGATCTATTTTATAGGTACAACTTAAGCCTAAAACTTATCAGCCAAAGAAAGTCTATATTTTTCTGTGAAGTTTTTCCACGACTTCATTAGTAGCGCCGTTTGTGAGAACTCGAATAAAAAGCATGTTCATTCCCTTTCAGCTTTTACAATAAAATTTCCATGTCTGAAAAGACTACGGTACATGAAAGAGTAATTGATCTAGTAATACAAGAACATTATTAGGTGTACAAAGGACTCCAATTCCTCTAGGTATCCAACAACTCTCCAACAAGTGCAAGTACTCAGCAACATTATTCTAGAAATACAAGAACAACTTCACTCTTTTCAGTACAACCAACAATAAAGCCAACCCACAATATTAGGTGTAAAAAGACAATTTCAGTTTTAGGAACAAACTGCACAAAATAACATGTCAAATAGGCACCACACTTCAACTCTCTAAATAAGCCAACATTCCCCAACAAATCCAAGCCACAAATATGGTTATTTACATAAAATTTCTTCTAAGTCCCAGTCTTCTCATTTGCATGCTCCCATCATAAAAAAACTTAGGCATGTGCACGAGATGGCACCATTCCCAACTCCTACATACCATTCCCACCAAGCAGAAAAGTCTCCACTTTGTCTCAGAGTGCTAGACACTCACCTCACCAAGGATTGTGTCGTTGTTAAAGCCAATTTAGATAAATATGATGTCCTTACAAACCTCATTGCTAAAAGGGCTTTTAAGAAGGAAAAATGCTCAGTTCTTTTAGTTCAGTCTTCTAGAATTTCTAAAAAGAAGAATGAGAAGAATAAATGTGTTGTCTCTAAAACAAATATACTTACTAGAGGCATTAAGAAAGACAAAGACACTTTTCATCATTATTGATACGGTTCAGCCTTTTGATATAACCTAAGCAAGGTCAGATTCAGATTTTAGAGTAAAATTTACCATCCATTTTTACGCTATTGAGCATAACTCTAAATCTAACCGTTGGATCGAGCTAAAACTTTACCAAAAGATTCCAAAGATATTTATGTTGCGGTAAATTTTCAGGTGAATCGAAGTTTTATGTCAAAATTCAAGTATGACCTTGCTTGGGTCATATCACAAGGCTGAACGTATCAATTATAGCGAGGAAGGACATTGGAGGAGGAATTGCAAGGAATACCTTGCAACCATAAAGGCAAAGAAGCTTAATGAAGTGATACGATACAGGAAAGGTCAAATTCAGATTTTGACGTAAAATTGCAACTATCTAGTTTTACGGCAACAATCATAATTCTCAATCCGACCGTTGATTTGGGCTGAAAGTTTACATGGAATCTCCTGACATGTTTTCCTACCTTGGGTTAAAATTTCAAATCAATCGAAGTTTGGGAAGGCATCGAATCATGGGTCAATAGAGGCTATACGAATTTTGTCATTTACTTCCTTTTCACTTGTGGACTTCCTATTTGGCTAGGATTCTTTTCCTAGAAGGATGTGGCAGCTTATTTTAGAAATCTACTAATTATACAAAGATCTATAATGGGCTACAACATAGTTTCCAAGCGTGGCAAGGATTCATAATTATTTCAGAATCCTTTTCCCACAAGGATTCCTTATTCAACCTAGATACAAAAAGGAAAGAAGAATTCAGAATAAATTCTACCTTCAGATCAGATTTCCTACTCTATTTGGGACTTTTTAATGGTGACAAATCTGATTCTAGCATATTTAGGATGATAATTTTTGGATTTTTATTATTTTCTTCTTAGTCTTTGGGTTATTTATTACTTATTTAGGTCAATTGTAAGTGGGCTTAATATAAGTCCACCTAAGGGGGGTCCATTAGGGTTTATTTAAATCTAGAGTTAGTATAAATAAAGGTATAACCAGACACAAAGTTAGACGCAATTTTCATATCAATAAACTTCTTTGCTGCACTTATTGTGTGTTGGTGGGATAATCTCCCTTCTTTGGTTCTCTAAAGAACTGAAAATAACTTATCGAAGAACAATTGTCTTCGTGGTA
>Ga0325403_1002440_pt1 | contig 16467 bp, 13 predicted proteins | sample PopdelMetagenome_19_FD_205665 | JGI IMG/M metagenome (GOLD analysis project Ga0325403, IMG submission 205665) | Populus deltoides microbial communities from Bellville, Georgia, United States - Xylem-PdKOR-R4 | ecosystem: Host-associated > Plants > Phyllosphere > Stem > Wood/Secondary xylem...
TATTTTTTTAATTACACATAAATATTCAATGAAAATAAAATATATCTTTTGTTATTTTTTTTATTATGAATTTTTATAAAGTTTTCTTGAATTAATTGGTAAAACATTATTAAGATATGATTTTTTTATTATTAAAACTTGTTTTTCATATCATGATTATTTTTTATTTTAAATACCATTATTCTAATAAAGACATGCTTTTGTCAAAATAATATATATATATATATATATATATATAAAAGGAAAAGGGAGTTTTAGCTCAAGAAATACACTTTTTTCTCCTTGATTCAAATCATTAAAAATTTTACAGAGATAGCTTATGAAAATGACTCGTCGTTTGTTTTTAGGTATACATAAGATGAAAAAACTAGACTCAAAAGAAAGTATATTTCAAGAAATACATCATATGACTATACCATAATTTCTAAATATAATTTGAGTTTTTTATAATAATATTAGCAATTATTTTATGAATAATTATATATGAATCTAATATGTAATTCTTTTTTAAAAAAAATTACATGGATATTAAATTAGAATAATATATATTATATTTTATTTTTATATATTTTTTAAAATTAACTATTCTTTTAATGTTTCATACATTTCTATAAAAATTATCAAAACATGATTTTTTTTGTTGAGTTTTACATTTCATGATTAGTTTTTATTTAAAAAACTATATATGTTTCTAATAAAAAAGATATTCTTGTGTACAAAAAATAGAGTGTTTGTTCAAGAAATACATCTTTTCTTTAGAATTCTTATAAATATTTATTTTAATTACCTGGTTTTTTTAATTACAAAAAGAGTTGTTATTAATAAATAAAAAAGACATGTTGTGTGAAATAAAAAAAAAATACAAATTTTGTAAAGAGATTTTCCATTTTATGATAATAAAATTAAATAAAAATAAATTTTAAAAATGATATCATCGCGGGGCATATTTAATATCATGTAAGTAATATATATATATATATATATATTACTTATATGATCCTAGGTGCAGAAAGCGCCTAGGATCGTAAAGAAGAGGAGAAATCCTTGCTTCCTAGAAATCAATAAACAGATATAGATTTGCCGAAATATCCGGTAGCCTGAACACGTGCTAACATCACCACTCCCGTTTTAACATCCTCCTTAACAGGCAACGAACTCCTTTTTCACATGCCTATTTCAAACTTACCATAATACCCTTCCCGCATCCACTTGGCATCACCATAATACCCGTCCTGTCATTCCTAAATTACGCGCTCTCTCTCAGTCTATATATGTATATATAATATTTATTTGTTGGCCCCCACCTCCTCCCCTACAACACCACCACCACCGCCACCGCTCAAAACCACAAATTCAGGTGCAAAATAATTAATTTATTTATCTTTGTTCACCCCTCAAAGCTGGCTCGCACTTTGCCCTAGCCAGCTAGAGAGTGATAAAAAGAAAAGGGATTATGAGCCCGGCAAATCTCCATGATCACAAAGCAAAGACCAAGGATATGTACCCACCACCACCCTTGAAAGTCAACAAGGACTCTCACATGATCAAAAAATCATTTCCATCACCGCCGTCGTCATCTTCATCCTCCGCGTCTTCGCTAGCTGTTACAGGTCCCATCAAGCCCCATCCGGTGATCATCTACACCCACTCGCCCAAAATCATCCACACAAACCCTAAGGATTTCATGGCATTGGTGCAAAAACTAACGGGCTTATCGCAGTCCGAGGATGACCCGTCGGCACCTCAAGTAAGGAAAGAAAATGGTTATAGGGTGGTGGCGAAGGAGGAAAACAAGAAGGTAAAGATTAACGATGATAATGAATCGTCTTCAGCTATTACTGATCATGAGAATTATGGGAGCATTGGTGATCGTGGACAGTGTTTTATGCCTCGCCATCCTAATTACATGACTAATATTCCAATCTTTACACCTAATTTAGCTGAGTTTCTATGCGCAAACCAGCCATGCTATAATAACTATACTACGGATCCTTTATTTCTTTCCTTCTCCAAATATGATCTCAGCAACTTCTGCCTCGGAGGTGAAGACTAATATGAGTTTTGCGGGTATTATTAGTTTTCTTTCTTCTGATTTTGGAGAGAAGACAGTCTCTTGGCAGAATCTTTTTCTTCTTCTGGTTTTAGTGTCAATAAAAGCTCTGATACGTACCTATTCATTCTTTTTTTTCAATTTCAGAAATAAATTGTTAAACGATGTTTCATTTTGTTCTGTGTATAAGTAGTTGAGATTTGCTAAATATTGTTCTTGAGAATTAATGCTTGTAACCTGTTTACCATATATATATATATATATATAGCTGCTCCATCATCAAGGGAAAATACTGATATTCTTGTTTTTCAAAGAACATTGCTTTTGTATGTTTTTGCATGAGGTAGTAATTATTTTGTGTGTTCATGTCTGCAAAAGAAAACCATATCGAGAATTTTACGTTTGATTCAAATTTAAATTATACCAAAGCTATGGATTGTGTAAAGATGACGACAGCTCAATGAGGATAAACGGCAGCTGCATACAGTTCCAAAAAGAAAGCGTGCCGTTTCAATATTTTACGTACAGTTGATTTCACCTCAAGTAATTAAAGTGGGAATTACCGTTAGAAAATAATACATACATTGCTGAATCGAACATATATACATATACTCTTTGATAAGACAAAGATTCAGAACAGCTGTTTTTCTCAATGCAAGTGTAATTCGAATTCAGATTCTTTTTTTAGTTAGCTAAGCTAAGTGTTCCTAAATTATTTAGGATCCAGTTTTGGATTTAGCTTTAGCTCTATATATACTCAATCTAAAGAAACAATAAGATGCCCAGATGATGAAACTAATGTGGTTACGGAGAGTGCTTAATTTTTTGGAAATTATTTTTTAATTTTTATTTATTTATTTATTTATTATTAGAAACTGTAACAAAAAAAAATTATTAGAAAAGTTAGTAAAAATACTTTTTAGTTAAAAAAAATTTGATTGACCAAAAAACATATTCTAAAAGCATGAAAAATTCAAATCTATCTTCTTATTTATTAATTATATCAAATTTAGTTTTTCATTTTTTAATTACTTTATATTTAATTTTTTTTTCAATTTCATTCTCTTATTTTTTTTTATCCTTATCTTAATTAAATTTTTTTATTTATCAAATTTTATCCTTATTCTTTTATATATCATATATTTAATCTCTATTCTTTTAATTGTTATTTATTTTATTTAAAATAATTTATAAAATTAGATTTTCTTTTAATTTCATCCTTCAACTTTATTATCTATCATATAATAAAATAAATAAATTATTTTTCATGATATAACCAACCAATAAAAAATATTTCACAACTCATTTTTAAAACACTAATAAAAAATATAAAATAATTCACTTTACAATAACCCTTTCCGAAAAATAACCATTTTCCAGCAATCACGCATTCATTGAAACCAAACAAGTCCTTGAACGTAGTAGTAAAACATGAACTTTTTAAACTCTTTGTTTTCCTAATAATGATTCTTCTTCCGTGGTTGAGATTTACACTCGCACAGATGATTCTGTGGAAACATAACTGTACATGTATAAAAGGGAACACCATTACTTCTTCTTTTTGTCTTCCTTTTCTCTTTCAAGAACAACAGGAGCCGCCGGTATACTGAACCACCACTCTCTTAATCTCCTTGTCCATCTTTCTGTGCTTGGTTTCCTTGGAGGTGAATATCTTGTAAATGTCTCCAAAAAGATCAACAGAGTAATGTACTTGCTAGGTACGAAAACCACGATCAAAGCAACACACAGGAGAGTGAACGCAAATTTCTCGCTTGCCTTGTAATTACATAAACACCCAAAAGCAGCATGCAGTTAGAGTAATTTGAATAGAACATGGAGAATTGACGTGTAATTATACTCCTAATGCACTTATGATTTATGACATATGAAGAAGGTTAAATTCGAAAAGATAAGACATGCTGGCCCGCAAGGAGAGTGACAGAGAGTAACCTGTGGGAAAATGGACAACAGCAAGGCACGAAACTTGAGGAGGATAATGTTTCCATCCTGGATGAACTGTTCAGCTTGAGAAATAGCATTCTGAACAGCTAAAAGCTGCTCCACCGTGTTCATTGGTGGAGGTGCTACTACCTTGAGTTTATCAACAGGCCTTCCTTGGTTACAAAATCGTGTGAGCACCATAAAGATGGCAAGAAAGATGGTCATCAATCCAAAGGCATAGCTCAGCCATCCCCTAAAATGCAGATCCAGTAAGTACTTGTTAAAGGAAAAAACTGTCTCCGTAACATTGTAGAGAGATCAGCATCCTCCAGAGAAATCTCTCCCCCCTTTCAGGAACTTCCTCCTCTGTGACACTCTCTTTCAACAACTGTGAATGTACACACCCTTACACACACACACACACACACACACACAAACACCTCTCAAAAAGAAACTTACATAATTGCACTCAGGTTTTCATCCAAGATCAAATATGCTTCCTATTAATCCAGAAACATTTTGATATATATGATTAGATATATAACTAGCTAATATTTTAGAAAGATTCACCCATAAATCAGTTTAGCACATTTCTCAAAATGGCTTCGAGGGGCTATGAAATCAAATAGGAATCCATGGGGGAAAGCTAATGAATGCTCTTTCTGAATCCAATAACCAGAGTCCCACCATTCATTATTTACATATGAAAAAACCTCTAGTGGGAAAAAAAGCTCTGACATGACCATCATATTCAAATCTCATGGAAGGCAAATTTGAAATGGCTACCAAATCTGTATTTCAAAAAAAAAAAAACCCATTATGCAATTCAATCTTCTGTTGGTGCACAGCATACATCCATGAATAACCATTTCACACACAAGATGATGTCAGTAACTGTGCAATTCATGTTTCCATCCTAACAAAATCCCAGTCCCCAACAGCTAAACTGGGGCAGGTTGGAAGTATTTGGAAATCACATAAAATTATTGTTTGATTCGGTTTCTAATACAGTTGTTCTTTAACACGATTTTGTTTCATTTGTTTTTTATGATGAAAACTAGTAGTGAAGGTAAATTAAGATAAAGAACCTAAACTTTCAAGCTAGGTTAATGCATTTGAGGTCTTCGCAAATCAAGAAAAGAGAAAAGGAAGTGGAATTTTTTTTTTTTTTGAAGATTGAAGAGAAAACTATCATCCCAACCTACTAGACGGTACAAAGCAAATGAAAAAGGCATAATTTGGTTTAGAGCCCAAAGGACAGGCAAATAAGGGGCAGGCTAGATTTCTTAATTCTAGGTAATCCAGCAACGAATTCAACATAATACATATTGCATTCATAGCTTTGATCGTCTAAAGAGAGCACTTCCAAAGAAATTAAAATATCAAATGCACCCTTTATTGCATTTAAATATAACCAGTGATTTCCATCCATGTTTAATCCTTTAGCCATTTATATGAACTACACAGCAGTGTCGATAAACAAAAACTCCACTACTATTAGGATAACTTGATGATTTTGCACCATTATAGTCTCTGAATAATCATACATTTATACTCAAGCCCAACAGTAAGCAATAATGTAATTAATGTCTTACCTCCAAATGACATAAGTGAGAACCAGACAGAACACCAAAGACTTCATAGGGTCATCCCAGTGTATCATGGAAATAAGCCACTTCCCAACTTCCATAACAGGGAGAAGTAACTCCTGCGAACACCAGATGTTTACAAGGAATATTAGAAAGATTATTGAAGGTACTATATAAAAGAGCTTAAGAAAATGGCCTGTTGTCACACAAAAAAACTCAATATATTCTTGGCAACTTTATTTCAAATAATGTAAATAGCAGAAAGAATTCAGGCGCAAAAAAGCCGTTACTAATTCCTCTAGGGTAATTTATAGTTCTTAGCCTTGTCAGCAAACATCTCCATTTCCAGTCATTCTAATGTTTTACCATGACATTGATGATGGAAAGGAATAGAGGCAGATGGAAAAAGGAAGCAAATGTGCTTGGTAAAATTGAAACTCAGAGTTACTTAGTACTATAACTAGCATCACCTTCATTAATGCCAGATTGGTATCAATGCCATCTACTTTAACTCCATTAACTGTTTCTTGTGCTAGCACAGTTTTTTTGTAGCTGTTTTGAGATTCCTTAACCACCTTCTCCAATGAACTCATCTCTCCCACAGCTATCTCACCAACAACAAGCCCAGCCTCATTAAGATCACTTGAACTTGTTCCTAGCACAAACCCTAAATTGGAAACCATGGCCAAGGAAGAGATTGAATACATCCCACCTCCAGCCTTATAATTGTTAGTCCGATCTAGTTCCCTTATGGAGGACATGTTTGCCAGGGTTTCCAGTACCAAATCTCCACCAGGAAGTTGATCACAAAGGTTAAACATGAGAAGAGTTTCACAGCAAACAGAATTTACAGCACTAATTTCTTGAATTGCTTGTAGTCGCAGAATTCCAAGCACAGCCTTTGAAAGAGCTTCATCCTGTTCAACTCCAGAGATCTTGAACTTTAGTATAAATCTGTGAACGTATAAAATTTCCCGAATAATTGCCAACCAGTAATCACGACGAGTATGGCCTTTAAGCTCAGGAAACTCAATGACAGCTGGCTCTGATCTACATGAGAAACAATTATAGGTTAATGCTAATAAAGTCCAAAACATATGTTTCATCAATGGAAAGGAAAACAAACACAAATCATGCCTTACAAGGAAATAGATTTATAGAAGACTGCCTTGTCAAAAAGACGAGTACCCCATGGCCCAGTCAATTCAGGTTTAATAATCTGTTTTAGGTCATCTGACAAATCATATATTTTTGGCTTGTCATAGGATACCACACGGAGAGCTTCAAAGTACAGTGCATGGTCAGTGAGAGTTAGACGACCTGTATGCACATGACAGTAAATAGAAGAAATTAGGCAAATATTGCACAGCATATAGTTATCAGAAGTAGGGGGGAATTTTATCATCTGTCTATATCATAACCTCTTTTGAATGTATGTTACACCTTACCTTGATTTCCTTTTCCCAAAGAGAAGGGAACAAATACAATGAATTTACCGAATCACTTATCCAATGAACCTACCTGGCCATGTAGATATTCCAACATGTTCAAGAACTGGTTGGGTTGTCACTGTTCCATCTACTTCCAGAATCTTCTCTCTTCTTGACAATCGCAGTGTAGAAAGGAGTGATGAATCTGATTGAGTCTTCATCTTTTTTATTGCCCTGTAGAGAATATAAACATAAAATATAAATGCTGGATGTATGTGCCTACACAACATAACATTACAGGTGTAAAAAGATATTGATCCTGCTGAACATAAAAATTGCCACTGTAAATTGCACAATCTTTACATGAAATATTATGCTCTTTACAATCAGGTATAATTTAAAGAGAACATGTTGCGGGTTGTCAAAAAGGAAACAAAAATAAAACTGTACAGCCATTTCTGGATGAAACATCATCTTAGTCACATCATTCAGTCAGCTTTTATGGTGACACCTAACAAGATCCAACCTGATATATTCTATATATTGATAGGATAACGAGAAAAAACATCAAGGAAGAAAAAAGGCATCAACTCAAAACAAGCCTGACACACTATTAAAAGCTCTATGCAAAATGCAACTAATAAGGATAATTTGCTAGCTGATCTAGCTTTATGTTTCACTATGTGGTAATGAATATGTGAGATATTTATGTGACCTTCCTTAGACATAAATTTTTTGATAGGGTTGTGAGAAAGCTGTATGCTTTCTTGATAATCCATATTGTTTCTTTGTGATGTATTTTGCGATATAGTCTCTTCCTGTGTGATTTAACAGACAATAAGTACATGAAAAAAATTCAGTTCCTGGGAAGAAAGCAGACAGAAAATAATAAATGAGAAAAAAGGAGCATTCTAGGCAAACCTAAAAAGTAAGAAACTTAATAAATATAGAGAAACAAAAGTACTTCAGCATTTGTTGGTTGGGCAACTACATCATAAAATGACAGGTGCTCGTACTGCATGACAAACTAAAAGCAGACAAAGGATCTTGTTGGAAACGATGTACTATACATCCCATCAGTTAAGGAACAGAAAAGTTACCTTTCTAGTCCACTTAGGTACTTGTCATAAATGGAGAATTGAAGCCGGCCATCAGTTGCCTTAGTAAGCACATCAAAAAGATTTTCACTGATAACCACATTGGCAATGATTGGAACTGCTGGAGCTATTCGAGAGAAGGCCTCTAGACCAACTGTTAAGTCCTCATCTACCTAAAAGGAAATAATATCCACAGTTAACAAATCAACAGTAAGGTGCCATAAACTTTCTACATAAAATTGCTCCATATTAGCCAAAACATTCAAAAGGACAGGGGAAAATGCAGATACTAGTAACAAGCACACAAAGACCAACATGCATGCATGAGCTGAGAGGGATGGGGGAGTGGGAATATGTTTGGGATTCAACATTAGATTCTTCTAAACCTTCTACAATATCCGTGCAAGAAGGGAGCAAGTGTGAATCTCCATGCCAAAATTGTGAGAAACAGCTTAGTTATAAGAAAAAAAACTTGATGTTCTTTTGGACATGTAGTGACATACAAATGAATAAGGTCAGCATGATTAAGTGGAGAATTTTACATTGAGCAATGGTTGGCTAGCAGCTGCTGGAGTCGTCCAAGCTAGCATCATGTCATATGTCAACCGTCGGAACTTTTTATCAGCTAGATGACCAGTTACTTGAGTTGATAAAGCCAGTGCTCTGAAGCAACAGTATTCCAAAAAGTTCCTCGCATAACAGGAAAGATGCTTTAAGGAATCAGAAGCCTCTGCATTGAAGCTTTCTTGAAGTTCACAAGCAGAAATGCCAAGGATTCTGCATCATAGCCCTTGACCATAAGGAGATGAAAATTGCAGTAGAAAGGAAATTCATATACTTTGAGTTAGCAATCAGACTGTCTAAGTGAAAAGGGAACACCAGCCTACAAGATGGTCATATAGAAAGTCAAACTATATAGAAATTTCCCAAATCAACTGAATCATAATTTGCACAGAAACTACAGCATGGGAAAAGAACAAGCAAGAACACAAAAAGAGTAGCACAACTTACTTTGAGCATCTACGAACAACCACATTAGCAAGTGGAGAGAGCTCAGCTATCCAATTCCTGCCAGCTGATGGAGACCTTTCCATCTCCTCAATTTCTTCATTAAAAGAACTTCCCTTTCCAAGTAGCCATTTAAATGATCCTTCTCTTAATAAACCCTCAAGCACACTTCTAGTTTTGCTTGCCGTAGGGCTAGCCATCTCTGATCTTCACCTAACTGTATGATCAAAGTGAAAATATAGCTAGTAGCCCATCAAAGTCATCTCATCCCATAAACATTCCACCAAAATCCTTCCAATCAGCACATATACCTATTGAGACAAAACACTTAGCAAAACTACTTATTACTCATTCAACTCTATCCAAATCCAGTTTCCAAAATACAAATTCCTAGTTGTGCAATCTAATCTGAACAGCTCGTCAAAAGCCCAACACAGACTATTATCGTCAAAACCCAGATACTAAATTCACCAACAACCTAACCCAAAAACCATTCTTCAATTAATCACCAGACCAAACCACACCCTTGACCTTAACTCAAAATCTCATATTTAACTAGGGATTATATCAATTCTTACAACACTTGTGCTAAAATGGATGTACCACAATCTTTATCTCAATAAAATGAAGAAGAACAATACCACAGCAAAAAGAAACTGTACCTTGACGATCAAATTCTCTAAAAATCGACAAGAACTCCACAAGCCCACCTCGGATTAAGTTCAAGGAACCATTCTACAAGAACCCATTTGACCGACAATGCAGACTTGTAACAAAATTAAATTTGACAAGCAGAAAAGGAAAAGCAAAGAAGATAAGCACCTTTTAGTTCAACATTGGGTGGTTTATTGTTAGAAATGATTCTATCTTGATTTGGGGTTTATCAGAAAGAAGGGGGAAGAGAGAGAAGGGAGGGGTGAAAAAAGAGAAAAGAATGAATGTTAATTATATAAGAAAGAGAGATGCGGTGAGAAGAATCTCGCGAACTCAGTGCTGCTCAGTTCACGCCACCATACCTATCCATAAGATTGATTGGCACCAGGGAAATTACATCCAACCTTCTATTTATTTAATTTTATATTTAAATAAATTATGTACATTCTAAATTTTAAATATCACTTAAAATAATAATAAAAGGATATAAATTACTTACAAGTTTATTATTATATTCAATTTAACAAAAAAAAACTCTTATATATTAAATATTATAATTTTATCGTCTTATTAAAAACTATAAAAAAATCTTTTTATCAAATATATGATGGATATATTTATGAAGATTGTCATTAACTATAACTTAATTTTACAAGTATATGTAAATTTTTCAAGTATTAACTAAAAAATTAAATGCGTGGAGTTCACCATGCAAAATGCAATGTGGATCCCCTCATTTAATGCTATAAATAAACTATTTATAATGCTTTTTTTTTTCTTATTGAACCAAATTATAAGTCAATTTGTTGGCAGAGGATGAGATTGAAATATCAGGGATCAAAGTAAAAAACAAAACACGTAGAGAATGAATAACTTTAAAAGGTTTGGGCAAAATGTTTATTATAGTCTCTATGCTTTACAAATTATAGATATTGAGTCCTTTCAGTTTTCAAAATTAAAGGAAAAAAATTAATTTTGGTCCCAAACTGAATTTGGACTTAAAAGGTTTGCTTATCAATTTTACGAGATCAAACATATCTATCAAACCGTACATTAGATCGAGCTGAAATTTTATAAGGAGATACTAGACACATGGAACTATATTGTAGTAAACTTTCAGGTCAAATGGAATTCGTGAACATATTATTTTAGAGGGTCGAACTTACTAGACGAATTTTGAATCTAACATACTAGACTTTCGTATACTATTTGAGACATATCTGGAGCTACAAGAGGACTTTTCTTGATATTCAAGTTGAGTTGGAAACTAGACATCGAAAGCTTTTTTACTATAAATGATAGGCCCAATAATTCACCCAGACAAGAGAGAACGATGTATTTGAAGTTATGACTGAAATCTTTTAAGAATATACAAAAATTGGAGTTCGGACTACATAAAGGAATTTTAGTATAAAGATTTTGTTATTATTATCCTATTTTATTTATTTATTGAATATTAAATAATTATTTTTAATTTCGGTATGTTCTGGCCCATTAGACATTATTTAGGGGTTTATTTTATTATTGGACTTATGTTACTTAATTACTAGTTTAAGCTCATTAGCTTGCAACATAAAAGGGATTCATTAGGACTAGTTAGAGGAGACTATATATATTATGTTTTTTTAGTTGCAAATTTAGGTAGCAAGTTGAAGAATAAACATGAGTTTTTTTTTTGTTTGTTTGTGATAAAACAACATTTCTTTGCAGGGACAAAAATCACACACTAACTTATCAAAGATTAACTAGTTTTGTAGCATTATTCGCATACTTAAGACTCTTAGATACAAGGTTATCTCTAGGTCCAAGTCTTTTTCCAATACCTTTGGCACTTAAGTACAAGGTTACTTCTAGGTCAGGGTTCTATCAAACTTGATTTTTAGCTTTTTGGGTTTTCATATACTTTGTTGGAGTTTGTTTGACCATGTGATGCTAGGCTCCAAAATCAAGTTATAACCTTTATTTTCTTGTTAGTTTCAGCTTGCTTAGCTTTAGTTGTCTTTTATCTAGTTTCTAATATTTTGTGTGTCACACATGGACGCATGGTGTCAGGGGGTTGTTGGGGTCGTCACCTAGTTATTTGGTTTAGGGTCGCTAAGAAACTCAGGTGTACTGAATTTATCAGAGATTCAAGGGTAAGAGACTGATTTAGCTATGAAAGGTATTAGCAATTTTAGCACACTCTACCTGAGGTAAGCTACTTTGTATGGTTTTAAATGTGGTTTAAAGGTTTTCATGGGTTCCTAATAGGTAGTCTATATATGGTTTAGGATTGGGATTTATTCGTGTGAATAAATCTAGTGTTAAGAATTTATTATAAGCTCATATACCCAAATAAATTATTATGAAAAGATTTTTTGTAATTTGAATATTACGATGGAAAATACTTTCAATTAAAATTGGTGAATATTTATAATAATTTTGAGATTTTTCTAGTCAATTCTTGATATTCAAATATTAGCCTCACTTGTAGGTCTAACGTTTTATACCAGAATAATTAATCATTAATTTTTATAAATTAAAATTTTGATTATTGAAATACTGGCCAAATTCTCATGGATTTAGTAAATTAGTTATTAAATCCCAAAATACATGCAAATATGTATTTTTGAATTTTTGTATGGAAATATTAAACGATATGATTTTTTATATTTTTTAGAGACTTAACCATGTGCAATTAAAACTTTTAATTCTTTTTGTCTTTTTAGTTTTAAACATTCAAAAACATATAAGAAAATACAGTGGCGGAGCCAGAGTTTTTTAAATGAGGGGGCAAATTATTAATAAATACTATATTATATAGACATGTATTAGAAATTAATTCAAAACATATATATTAATTCATATCAATTCAAAACATATATATTAATTCATATCAAGTAAAATTAATATAAAAATACTTTTAAAATGAAAAAACTTACATTATAATTGTTCTCTTCGAGTTTTCATATTTTGAAACCGTTTCATAATAGCTTCATTATCAATCTTATCGAAGATATCTTTCTCAATGTATACAACCAAACTATCATTCATCCACTTATCTCCCATCCTGTTTCGTAATCTACTCTTGACAATATGAATAGCAGAAAAAACTCTCTTCACTGTAGCTGTTGCAACTGGTAGAAGTAATGACAATTTGATAAGCATATATACTAATGGAAATATCAAATTCTTCTTTGTTTTTATCATTTTCTCTGCAAGACTAGCAATACCTTCAATACTAGAGAACTCATCATCACCACGTAGATCAATAATATACGTATCAAGTTGGTCATCAAGTACCATAAGGTCCACTATAGAGAATTCACTAGGATAAAAAAGAGCAAGGCGAATAAGCTTTTCTTTGTTGAAAGTAGAAAAAGAGTCATTTGGGCTTAAACATGCCACACAAAGAAGTAACTCCATACTCGTCTCGGTAAAACGATCATCCAACTCAGTAAGTTGCATGTCAATGATATTGTTAAACAATTCATAACGAAAATGGTGTAAGTTTGTAATCCCTTGAGATTTTCGCCTTGAACGCCCACGAAGCTTGTACTCATCATCCATGTTTAGAATATCAATATCATGTTTGATGCAAAAAGATGACACTTCTTCCAGTAAAGATTCCCAATCATTCTCTCTCATCAATTTGAATCGTTCCTTTGATGTTTTTAATAAACTCATAGCATTTTCTATGTCTTGATCTTTTCTTTGTAATGCTTGTGATAAATCATTAGTAACTGCTAGTATCCTTCTCAAACAATGAAGCATAAACACAAAATTAAATGATTCCATAATACCTGTTAAAATGACCGCTTCCGTTCTCTATTCTGAGTTCATCCCATCCTCCCTTATAATCTCAAGCACATCAAGAACTGATGAAAACATTGCAAGTAAATGAATAATTGTAATATAGTGGGAGCCCCAACGAGTATCACCATACCTTCTAAGAGAAGTTTCTTGATTCAAGCCTCGTCCACTAGAAATTTCCCCATTTTCAAGTCCTTCAATAATTCTAGCATATTGTTTTTCTCTAATCACCTCCATCCTTTTACATGATGCTCCAACTATGTTTATAATGCTAGAGATAAAATTAAAGACATCTCCAACTTCATTATGCTTCTTTGTAACAGCCACAAGAGTCAATTGAAGTCTATGAGCAAAACAATGTACATAATATGCACTTGGATTGTTATTTAGAATAAGTGCTTTCAAGCCATTGAATTCACCTCGCATGTTACTAGCTCCATCATATCCCTGACCACGCAATCTTGATATACTTAGCCCATGTTTAGAAAACAAAGCTTCAATAGCTGCCTTGAGTGAACTAGCAGTTGTATCTGACACATGCTGAATGCCAAGAAAACGTTCAATTATATGTCCATTGTTGTCTACATATCGTATAACAACTGTCATTTGTTCCTTGATTAATATGTCACGTGACTCATCAATTAAAATTGAAAATAATGAGTCACCTAGATCTTTGATAATCACATTTGTAATCTCCTCTGCAGCAGCTTGAGTAATGTCTTTTTGAATATCAGGAGAAGTCAATTTGTTATGTTTAGGAGCTTCACTGAAAGGAACTCTTTTAATAGCTTCATTGTTTCTGGAAAGGAAATGCAAGAGCTCTAGATAATTTCCTTGGTTGCTTGAACATTCACATTCATCATGGCCACGAAAGGGAAGTCCTTGGTGCAGCAAAAAATAAGCACACTCTATTGAAGCATTCAATCGAGTTCAATAATCACTTTAACTCTTTACTGTCTGCTCAGACAACAAAGTTATGATACTTTGTTTTTCATTCATCAAATTCTCACATTTTATCCGAGCTGCATTGTGATTACTATTAGACTTTCCAATATGAAGATCAAATCTTTTCCTTTTTTTTCCAATTTGAAAACCCATCACCCACAAACGAATCAACACCCCCTTTTGACTTGAAGAGGTAACAATACAAGCAAAAGGCAGCATCTTTGGCTATACTGTACTCTAACCATGTTGGGTATGCACCAAACCAAGCTGGATTAAAGCGTCGTAGTGTTGATATATTCCCAAATTATTTTTGAGGAAAATCATAGTGTGAAGGTTGACATGGACCTTTTTGTAGATAAGCTCTTCGGATTGCATCCCTATCATTTATATGGTACTCATAAATTGATCTTCTTAAGCCAGGGTCAGCAAGGAGATTGTCGAGGTTGATTTCAATATGACTTTTCTTTGAACTTGATTGAGTTACATGCCTTGAAGCTTTGATCGACTCTTCATCCTCAAGGGATTTACGCTTGAAATACTTGTCTAGTGACATGTTAATTTAATATGAACCTGCTGGATTTTTTTTATCATCATTAGTGTCTACATAATAATTAACACAACTACACAATAATTCACTATTAAACAAAAGTCAATTGAGTTACACAAAAATTTTAAATCTTCCATATGAAATTAATAGCAAAATACACGTCAATTCATCAAAATCAAAACCTATTTCAATTCATATCTATATGCATATAATAAGTATGTTGATTAAATTATACTTAATTATTTCTAGACATTTAATTAAGGAACAATGCCTAGTATATGTGTAAGAGGAACAATGCTTGAAAAACATGCTTTCTAATTGATATTTTACTTACAAATAAATCATGTAAAAATATTAAATTTCAGGTTTTGCATGAATATTAATTTATTTCTTTATAATAAAAAAAGAAACACTTAATTGATTAAATTAGCAGATTTAAACATTTATTTTGAATATATTCATAACAAAACCCATATATTATCATAAACCCTAATATTTTTAATAACTAATTATAAAAAAAACAAAACTAAAATTAGACAATAAAATAAATAGAAAAGATGAAGAAAATTTACCTAAAGTATAAAGCAAAAGGCAAAAAAGCTTAATTGATGAGAAATTTGCATATAGGAGACTAGGAAAGGCAGGAATGGCTGCTGGAAAAAAAACCCTACAGGGGAGGATAAAGAAATAAAAGGGAAAAGGGGAAAACTTGAGGAGCTGTAATTATATATATATATATAAACTTTCCTTACCAGTTAGCTATAGCAATAATTATTGTTAATAACAACTTTCCTTACCTGCAGGCTGTAGCAATAATTCTAACCCACTAATCTATTAATATTAAAAAAAAAAATTAAGGGGGCAATTGCCCCCTTTTGACCCACTGTGGCTCCGCCATTGCACACACATTCTTTTTTTTTACTATTTTTTTACTCACACACCTCATAATTACATGTTTACAAATAATAAAAATTTAAAATCTAACAATAATTTAAATACACATATTAAACATCTAAAAATTGCAAAATGGACCTCCCCAAGGTAAAACATTATCTGGAAAAGTTGTTGGGGGCTCGGGAACAATTCTGAAAAATTCTGGAAGTGAAGGAATAGGGGCGGTGTGTGTGCTGCAAGCACCATCGCAAAGGAAGCTAAGAAACGAGTGGATCTGGATCGGTTCCTCCTCCTCTCCTTCCTTGTGCTAGTGGTGAGTGTCACTGTTACCTGCAAAGTAAAGAAAAATACACAAATAGTTTGTTTTGTTTCTTTTTTTAGATATGTTTAATCTTTTTTTTTGTTTCAAACTTTTTCTTGGTTTATCTTTCTTTTCTTCTTCTTCGAGTGACAAATCTGGTTTTTGGGTAGCATCGATGTTGATGTGTCGCCGTCTGGGGTGCTACTAAAGGTTATTTCA
>Ga0325403_1002441_pt1 | contig 16466 bp, 11 predicted proteins | sample PopdelMetagenome_19_FD_205665 | JGI IMG/M metagenome (GOLD analysis project Ga0325403, IMG submission 205665) | Populus deltoides microbial communities from Bellville, Georgia, United States - Xylem-PdKOR-R4 | ecosystem: Host-associated > Plants > Phyllosphere > Stem > Wood/Secondary xylem...
ATTCGGCCTGTTTTTTGCTCCAGAAATTCCTTTCTTTCTCATCTTTTACGTCTCTTTACAAACCCAAACAAAAAAGGCTCCTGGAAGATGAAGATGGTGGTGTATAGTAGGCAAAAAATGGAGAAGCAGCAGCAAGGTATCCAATTTGTGTTTCGTTTTTTTTTTTTTTTTTTTTTTTGCGTTTGAATCTTGATTAGTTTCTGATGTATTAAATTATAGTTTAGTATAATAGCGTGGCTTTTGATGGAGTTTAAGCCAGATTACTGTGCAATTTATAGCGGCAAAACACTATGTAGGGTAGTATATATATAGCATGGGACCATTTCATTCACGTTTTCTCTTGCTAATTTTTTCGAGTATCTCTTTGCAAAGCCAAACACCCTCCTTTTCTTTTTCTTTTGCTCTTTATCTTGCGCATGCGATTATGTTATTATCTACTCGTGATTTGAATCTGATTTGACCTTGTCTTCACCTCAATCTTATCTTATACTGTTTGTGAAAATGGGTTTTCCTTCAAAACCCTAGTCTAGCTACAAATAGGGTTGCTTCTTGTATTAATGGAGAAGGGATTTGTGGTGAGTCGTCTTTTGCTTGCTCTTAGTAAAAACTGATCTGATCATTTTCCATTGGCTCTTGGAAATGGGTTTTGTTTTATAGTTTTCGTCTTTTGATTTGAAGTGCATGTGATGCTCTTAGAACAAAAGAAGAGACATGAAATCTTTAAATTATCGCATGTAGTGATTTCTTTCCAGAAATATGAAATTTCTACATCCATAGTTGCTCCTTGCTGTGCTCTTTTTTTTTTTTAGCTTTTTGCAGATAGGCATGGGATGGTCAACTCATTTATCACGAAGTAGACAAAATCTAGTCAAAACAGGTTAAAGCACTTCAGGTAGCAAGCTTTCAGCATTTATAGCACTGACTTCTATTTATTTTATGCAGTGTTTGGCTTGTAATGTATGTCTTTAATGTGTTATGCTTAGAGTATTTCAATGGTTGCTTAAGGACTATGATTTAAACTTCTAAATGGTTTTATCTATCATATATTCATCTTGTTTTAATTGTGATTCTTGCAGTGCAAATTCGAGCGAAAATCTCACATGGTCTGTGGTTCCTGGCTTTCAAGTTTTTAAATCATCAACTTTTTTCTTCTATTCTTGATTCACATCAAGATATGTCCCAAGATTCTTGCTGAGAGTAGATCGGAAATGAAGGTGTACTATAAAGCCAAAGAAGGTTCTATATCTTGTGTTCAACTTTATTTTACCCAGTACTCTTGCTAAAATTTAAGTCATGATAATATTTTTCAGATCTTGCATCTTGGTATTCTTTTTGTCTCTTGTTTTCTTCATCCATTCCTGGTTTTATAAACAATCATATAACCTTGATTCATCATCTCTTCTCTATGCTCATGAAAGGGTGCTTAATCCCTAATTTTGTGTTATAATTACAATATACAACATTCTGCTTCTTGTATAATGGCAGGGTCATCACCAAGAGTATGAGAAATGTGATAGTTCTGTGCGTTGACTCGTGGGCCTTCAATTGCTTTAGAGATCTAACGGTAAGGATCCATGGAGTGTCTAATATAATTATAGCTCATTGTTTGACTAGGTACCCATTTTTTATTCAATTCCCTTGAACACTTACATTTTGTTCGTTCTTTGATTTTAAAGTTGATACTGTTCTAGTTGTTCAGTTCATGAAATAATTCGTGTGAAAGCTCTTGTCACCTCTTTCCAACATTTTGATTTGTTCCCAGAATAGACTTCTACCACTTTAAGAATTACATGTGCGTGCATAATCACCTCTTGGACCAGATGCATGATCATCATCGCTTGTTGGGAGAATTTTAGGAGTAATCTGGGGTTTAATTACTCTACCAATATATCTTAGTTGGAAAGCTTGGGGATTTCCTGGAAAGTAAAATGAATTACTCGTTTATGTTGTTGAGGTAGCTGGTGCATAAATTAGGCATTTCAGCCCTTCTCAAGATTATATGAATGTGGACATTGTGTTGACACAGATTTCTTTGTCTTCTCTTCTCTTTGTTGTCTTGTTTTTCCTGATACAATGTATGATGAATTTACTTTAAAAAAAATGTAAGGTCCTTGTCGGAAGTTCTTTCTGAGTTGCTAGACTCAAAAATAGCTGAATACATTGTTTGACTGTGGATGCACTTAAACATGAAGTATGCTGATGTTTTGGAGAATTCAAATGTAAAAATTTGAATTCAACCATCATATAATACATTAAGTGATAAAGGAAATGAAGACAAGACTAACCTTTTCTTGTGATGTGGATGGCGTGTGAACCGGTGCTTATAAAATTTATATTTCGTGACACTAGAAAGGATTTCGTAAAGGATAAGGAAAGTGTTTGAAGCAGCAGGAATTTAAAAAGACGTTTAATAATTTTGATATTGTTGCTATCATTAAATTAATAAAGATAAAGAAAATTGCACTCTAGCAATCGTCTATTTTCTATACCATATTGAAAGAGGTGTGTTGCGATCTCATTTTTTTTCTCGACCTTTCGAAAACAGGTAGCTCGAGGATTTGTATGAATTAACTAGATCATCAGATGGGGAATTGACCAGCCTATCATGGAGGAAAGCCAAAAAAAAGAAGAAGGTGGGGTGGGGGGGTATGGTTTTAGCTAGGAAGGATAAAAGATTAGCTCTGCTGATGATCACATTCAACTTTAGGATTGGTACAAGTAGCCTGAACAGATGACCCTCGTAGCTTTTGTTACTCTTAATTCGAGTAATTAGTGATTTAGACATTGTGTGGCTTCTTATAGTAGCTTGAAGTCAATGAGTGATTTCAAGTCCTCGTTACAGAGAAAAGGCAGAAAAATTATATTTTGCTTTAAGTTTCATAACTTCTACTTATATTTTGTAATTTTAAATTTGAAAATGTGTAACATTCATCTACAAATTTTATATTTTTCTCGGCTTCTACGTTTTTTTTATTTTTAAAAAAGAATACGACAACAGATGTATGATTTTTTATAATATTTCGAGTGGTCAAGGTTAAAATAAAGTTATAGGCAATGGTTATACATGCATGAATAGGATGCATGTCCTAAGGTCTCACTCGGCTTATGGCATCGATCCTAGTGACACCTCAAGACAAGGGAGATTGCTTAAGGTTAGTGATCACACACTTGGACAAGTGAAAATATTTACTTGATAGCTAATCTTGGATTATACATTAGCTTTGCACCTCTTTTATGGGTGATAGGATGTAGTGAAATCTTCACGCACACTTGCAGATACATCGGTGTTGGATGCATGCATAAATCTTAGGACCTTCTGTTTACATGCATGGCACTATTCATGCATGTGTAACACTTAGCCAGAAGCCTTATCTGATCTTAATTACAACATGGCACAAACATAACATAGTGACACGTACATGTGATCTTGTATTCCATTTTTTAGTTGAATTTTACTGAAGTCATTTGATATAATTCTTTTACTTTTCAATCATTGCACTACAAATTTTCTCTGATAATACCTATAAATTCGTACATAATAGTATAGATAAAATTATAAAAAAAGGGTCCCGAATTGATTTGAAGAAGAGCATGACTTAGAAGTCATCATAGATTGTATGAAGGCACCTTCTTCAGGAAATTTCTGTTGATTCTAGCATTTACGAGCCGTGAGTTTATGCACCATGAAATTCTTAAATTTATGATCTCTATACATCTCAATCACTGTTAAATTTTCAAACAAGCTTCTTCTCCACAAAATTCAACTCCGTCAAAGGTTACATGCTCTCTACAGTCCTTAACTGTAGTTCATTGCCATATTCGTCGTCATATTTTCCCATGTTTGCTCCCTATTTATAAAACTCTAAAATTCGGCCTTCACTTGTATGTAGAATCAACAGAGAGCCGGGGAACCTCTGACTTTGTGCCAACTGAATTTGGAATGTTCATTCGGTATCCGAAGGAATTTTAAGGTTAGATTCTCTTTGAGGTATGCTTTCAACATGTTTCATTGATTTCGATTTTCTAATTAATATGAAAAGCTCACAAGGATATAGGGACATGGGTCTCAACAACATTTCAACATATTTTCCTATGTTTGCTGCCTATTAATGCATGTTTTCTAGTGGATTGTAGCAAAATGTATAATACATAAGCATGATATTCTGCTCGAAATGAACATAAGCTGTTATATTCAGTGGATAATTTTGCAATTTCTTGCTGATTTTACACTGCTGCAATGTATTTTGATTATGTGCTGTAGTTGTGTGCATGGTTCTTAGTGAAACCATAATATTATTGTTCTGCCCGAGTACTATTTTGCGATTCTTCGAACCTTCTACATTTATGCTAACTAAGCTTAAAATAAGGTAACAGGTGATGGCATTTATGTGATGATTGCATTCATTCTTATCATCTTAAGTTTTCTTTGACTTTCATTCGAGTACGAATATCGGCTGATTTGTCCCTATCATCATCTTAACAGGCCAACACCATGCTGAAAACGTGGAAAGTTAGGAATTGGTAAATACAAGAGAACCTCTTTGAACTTTCTTTTGGAAAGTTCAAAAACTCTCCTCCGAGTCACTAAGTCCTTTCGTCTCTTTGATTTTCCTTAACCCTATAAAGTGCCTGCATGTGTTAACAAATGGTGAGAGTGACATAAAAAAAAAGGAAGCATAATGGAGCCCCATGGCCCATTGGTGATAGGGGTGCCTGTTTCATGATTAAAAAACTTCCCTGGCTTACCTTATGTACCTGGAGGTACTGTGGAGATGATGCTAGAGGTAATATAACCTAGAAATGTACCTGGAAGCTGGAGTCTCTAATTTTCATTAATAACATTTGATTCTCTTCTCTGGCTTACCTAAGAAAACTAAATGTCGAACAGCTTGTAAGCTAAAAGCATGATCATAGATGGATTTGGTTTGCTTCTAATTACCATAAAGCATGCCAGGTAACACTGTAACATGTAACTAGTTGATGGATTTTTTTTTGTTTGTTCTATAGTTTGTGGGTGGGGGATTGTAATCAGCCATTAAACTCCCAAGGCTTCAACCTTAAGCTCTTTCTCTCAAATCTTCACCTATCTCATTCTTACCTGCATTTTCAAGGTCTTAATCTCTAGAGCGATTTTTGTTCTCGCAGATATCAACAACCAATTTATGAAAATTCAAGAATTGAAGACAATCAATGGAATGCTATTAAATAAATGGCAATGGCTGTTCATGATGTCTAGTCAATTCTGATTGTATCAAATACTAGCAGTCCGGATTAAGCTATAACCAGGCGTACGAGGTAGTGATTGTTGGGGTCAAAGGTTTCCTTGTTTGCAATGTGTTCGTAATCTATGGAATTCGAATTCTATGTTTTTATTAGTCCTAAATTGAATGGTCGCGGGATTGTGATGCCCCAGATCAGCATATAATTTGCAGGAGATGTTAATTCTTAGTTGCTGGCAATTTGACTCGAAATATCAAGGTCTGCTGTTGGTTTTTTCATTTTGAACATTTTTCTCTGGGGGTTGTCAAAAATCTGATGGCTGAAATGAAAGCTCTCTCTCGAAGGCATATGTTAAGAAAAATAAATATTGTCTCCTCCCTGCTTATATCAAAAAGATTATCTTATGCCTACTTCCTGGTCAACTTTTCCTGTCAATTACAGAGAAATTTGTCTAGGGTTTCACTACCTCTACCAACAAGATAACCACAGACCAAAAATAACAGGTGGGTGTCAACACTGAAATCATTTTGAAATAATAGAAAGCAGCAGCAGCAGACATTTTCTCCCATCAACAAATTTCAAGTACATGTTTATCGTTCTATTACGAAAGAGATGGCAAGCAGATATTGATTGCTTACATGAAACTTGCGCAGATACAGGGACTCAAGGTTTCACCAGTGCCCCGGCAAGCATCGGCTTCAAAAGCCTTCAAAGGTCTTGCATGGAAAGGAAGGAGAGATGCATGGAAAAATTACACGCCATTTTTACTAGATCTTGGGGAAAAAAATAACCAGAAATGTGACATACCTTATGTTTTGTAGTGCCTGAGTTTGTTTTGGTGCATAAACTTGTATGGCGATATGTGGAGAAAAAGTGCTATGGCGGGAAAATACAGGGATGATTCCCAAATCCAAACTGTTTTCTTCTTCCAGGAGGTTGTACCGTTATCTGTACTGTTTGCGGGAAGTTCTGTTTTATTGAGAACAGAGCATTACGGTGCTCATGATTTCAAATTTTTTTTTTAAAAAGGGTTTCAACGGACGCACAAATTAGGCTATAAGATATTGTGGGGTCATCATCGGAATAGATAATTATCTTCTCGGGTAGAAAAATAAGGACGACATAAAATGTACGCAACCTCCAAGGATTTTATCAAGTTGTTTTGGTGCAATTTATGAGATTATGACTGGTATTTGACTTTATTGATTGTGATGATTAAAAAGAAAAGCTTGATCACATGGATTAGGGCGTACTTGTTGATCCTGTCGAATTCGTTGGCTTTAACTTTTATGATTTGGAATCTCCATATTTTATAGTTTACTCAAGCTATGGATAGACAAATTTAGAAATATATGACGTGACAAGTTGCTACACAGACCAGGCCAGACACTTGGAAATCAAGTTAAGAGCGCGACAGGGCACATGAAGCAAGGAGACTGCTTGGAAAAATGGGGAAAAAATTTGAAAGTGGATGTCGATGAACAACCTTGCAAATTGCTAAATATACCATGTGCCAAACTAAAAGAAAAGGAAAAAATTGAGTGTCATAACTCATCAAGATCGTACAGCAATTTTGATTTTATTACAAGTTAAATGTCAAGTGATGATGGCCTTGCAGAGGGAACTCGCACCACTTCCAGTTGGTCAAGTCCTAGTCAGTCACATCAAGCTTTAATAGTGGTCACTGACTTCTAGAGAGGGCTCCAGCAGCGAAAAGGAGATTCCTACGCGAAAACTGTTCCGAGAATATGGTACAAAGGTTATGTACTGAAAGACCAATATCAAAAGGCACAAATAAGGAAGAAAATCAAGTCGAAGAATTTGAGCATTTGGACAAGTTACCCTCAAAGTGCTAACAGGAGTAGACTTCGTTGGCAAAGCTTTTAACAATCTCAATCTGTGTGTATGTCCACTTTTGCTGATTACAAGAAACACATACTGTAAATGTCCCCGTAAAAGAAATAGTTAAGAGAAGAGAAACATGTTATGAGCCTACTTCTACAGGAAAACTTACTTTTCTTCTGTCTTTGCGGGCTTTGTGCTTGTAGTTACATCCCATAGTTTTACAGTACAATCAGCCGAACCAGAAGCAAGAAGGGAACTTTCACAACTGACATTAGGACAAGAGAATAGCAGATTGGGTCAGTAATCTAGCAATCAATAAATAGAACTTTATCAAGTCTAAGAAATGCTTTGGAAATCTCGTGAAGTGTCTAGGATTTGCACCTGAAGGCAAGTGACCATACACATGAATGGTGTCCCATCATAGGCGATATGCAGCGGCCACTTGAGAGGTCCCACATCATGATAGTGCCATCTTCATCACCAGATGCCATGTATCGACCATCAGGTGACATGGCCAATGACAAAATCATGCTCCTATGACCAATAAAAATGCGGACACACTCCCCACTCTGTACATCCCACAGTCGAACTGTTTTGTCACTGGAGCCAGTGGCAATGTAATTGCAGTTGGCATGCCATTGCACGCACTGAAATATATGCAATCCAATCAAATATAATTAACATTGCAAAATTAGAAAACAAAAGGAGTAATGCACTTATCTAAATTTGCTGACTTAATATTATACATAAAGCAAGCTCAACATGATAGCTTTGTCCTTGGAGAAAACACCAATTTGTGGAGGGAGGTTGACTTGAAGAAAGAATTTCACCCATTTTGTTCCATTTTAATAACAAGAACGATTTTGTTTTATCCAGATTCCAGACAACCAGACAAATAAATAGAATGCAAAATCTGCTTACATCAACATCAGACAAGTGACCTGCCATTATCCTCAAAGGCTGTATCCTATCCATAGACCAAATCCTTGCTGTGCGATCATGTGAAGCACTGGCAAAATAATGTCCCACGGGACTGAACTGCACACCAATAGATTAGGAAGAATGTATGAGATGCATGACCATGAAGTTTTATGGAAATCTCCGCCATACTCTTCCTCAATTTCATCATGGTCATTAAAAGACAAGGGAAAGAGTAAAACAACAGAATGAAATCAAGATGATGTGCAGAAGGTCCAGTTTATACCTGAACATCCCAGACAGGGTAATTATGGCCTTTGTAGCAAACAAGATTTGCATTGAGTTCTGTGCTCCATAATCGAACTGTAGTAGAGCAGTGTAGTATCATTCCGAAAAGAAAATATACAGTAAAAAAACTATTAACAAAAGAGCATTTATGCATGCAGAAGAAGATAAAAATGAAATGATAATCCAGGAGAATATACCTGTTGTATCTGCTGAAGAAGACAAAATAAAATCCCCAAGGGGGCTAAAAGTGGCTGAATGAACCGGGCCTGAATGACCCTGAAACAAAGTATACGATCTTTTGCCACTGTTTGGCCCCAATACATGTTCACTCGGAGCAGTATCATTTTCACCCTGCAAAATAGCTGGCAGAAGAAACGTTTTACTGTCATAGGTCCTCTTTGCCCAGAATGTCTTGACATAAAAACTAGCATCTACAATGTACAACCATATCAGAAGGATGAAGAATCCAGGACTATGACTGGCTAACATCTACACTGTTTTCTCATCAAATGTCTCTGTACTTGTTATTTGGGTTGATTACAATTGAAAATTTTTCTGAACAGATAATCGGTGTCCAAAAACGAACAGAATACTTCATCAAATTGTGACGCTGGAACTAATATTTTAGTATTCTATCATTTCAGTATTTATTTTAATAATTATTAGACATGTTCCTATATATGTATAGCTAGGATTATAAGTTTTCTTTATAAGTTCAATCTACAGCTGGGATTAAAGCTTTTATTGTAACCCTACTATAAATAAGCTGTAAAAAAGAATTAATTCAACTAGAGTTTTACCTAAACCCTACTTTTTATATAGAGTTCCAATTTCTACCCTACTTGCTTCTAGCCTTAGTTCTGCAGATTTACTGCTGTTTTCTTCCTAAACTACACCAAAATGTCAGCATTTTATTCTGTCAAGAACACAGTTGAAATTAGTAGTATCCTGAAAGATGATTTGCATTGTACTCAAAAGCAGCTGGTGGAATTGGAAAAATAAGAAATTATCACAGAAACTAATCCCTATTTGGAGAGACTTACAATTGCCAGCTTGCTGTCCAAGCTTTGCCATGTCCCAAACCTGTAAAGGAACAAATCAGAATTAGCAACAGTAGTGGCATCATGGTGGGTGCGGTGCTGAGTTAAGTATGAGAGAAGAACCTTCAGTGAGGAGTCTGAGAATCCACCAGCAACCAAGGATCCATCATGGGATATTGAAGAACAGTTTAAACTGAGAGATCCCAAACAAAATAATGAGCAATTGATCATGTAAGAAAATAGAGAAGCTTAATACAAATATACAAGTAATGAAATTACCCATTATGTGTGTTGATAAACGTATAAAAGCTAACAGATGGCAGTGTCGTACTACTCAACTGTACACGGTTTCTCAAGTCCTCAAGAATAGACTGTTCCACTTCAGCTGGCCTGAAGGAATAGTTAATTTATTAATTACTAGAAATTTAGAATGCAGCACTAACTTATGCTAGCAGGAGAATCAATTGCTTATTCCAGCAGGACCTAAGTCATGCAAGAACCTTATGGAAGAAACATGGCATAAAATATAGTCATGTATGCAAAGAAGCATTAACAGGTGCAGATTATGTACAGTGTGAACCTAGTTCGGTTAGAAAGGTCTATGATAAAGCATGATAATATAATAGAGCAATCAAAAGAGGAAGAAGACAGAATAAATGAAAAAAGACCTTGAACAGTCAACAAGTATTAGTCTTAGTTGATATAGATGATCAGTAAAGTTATTTTGAATCAATGGACCAATCCCCATAGAACCTAGCTTCTGATCATAGTCACAGCCACAATGAGGACATGTGAAGTAACAACTTAAATTAGTTAGGTGTTAATAAACATTTGTGCAGCCTCCCATGATTTAACGCCTAACTAAAGTGAGTTTTTTACCTTGCATGTCCTCATAACATGTGTAAAGGACACATTCACTTTATTCTAACACGCCTGAAGACACATGTGATATGTCATGGCAGTTGTAACATATAGATGTAAAATATCACGTGTGTGTTCAAGTGTGTTGAACATGCTTTGATGAATAAGAATTCCTGTGTGTATAACATGCAAGGATTCCCATAGGCAGAAGGTTGCCATGAGGTTGTGCCAGAATCAAGCTTCCTATGTTCATCTACATTATCTACGCTTTAGCCTTAGCCTTTTATGCAACACCCTTCTCTTTGTTAACCTTACACATATTACCACGTTCTGACTCAACCCGAGGGTCGGCCTGGCCCAAGGCCCCAGGGTCACGGGTTGGGCGGGCAGGTCAACCCAAGCTACACTCTAAAAAAAAAAAAACTGAAAATGACATTGTTTTGATAAAAAAAAAAGACTAGCACGAAGTAAAATCCGCCCTAGACTAGCCTCTAGGTCAGTGGGTCACCAGGTTGAACTGTTAGGCCAGGTTTTATAACTATGGTTCCATAGCCCATTTATATAATATATATATATATATATATATATATATATATATATATATATATATATATATCACAAAAAGGCCATTGATGTAATGAATAAAATGACATAAGATTCTAGAAAATACATTACTGGCAAAGGAAGCTCGGGTTTGACTCGTGGTGCTGCAGGTACTGTATTTGCTTCAAGACGAACAGCTTTAGCTGTTGCACTAGCAGCCTTATCCTTTTTTGACTTTTTTATTGAAGCACCTTGCTTTCCACCATCCATTGATCTTTTCTGAACAGGACATGGATAGCATCAATGTAAAGAAACAACTCAGTCTTTGATAGAAAGGAAAACCTATATGACAATGAAATGTAGAAACAGCATATATTACAAAATTAAATAAAAAATAAGCATGAATTATTAACTTATGTATATGAAATCCGCATAAAGCAAGTATGGAGGAGAAGCGGGCTTTTGATGAGCATTCTACCTTGTTCTCATCCATGTCCCCCTCTTTGGTTTCTCCTTCTGTCTTTTCAGAATCTGAGAGAAAACCCCCTGTCTTCTCCAAGCGTTCTTCTAAAGAATCTTCAAGCAACTATAGAAAATACTAAAAAGTTTAGCATTAACACCTAAAAACACAAATGCAATAAAAATAACCAACAACCTCCTCATTTACAACCAAGATGCAGAACACACTCACCCCCCAATGTATTTCTTTTTTATTTATCTGATTAGCTGCATCCTGGCTGTTTCCAATTAATGTAACAGCATCAGGATCATCAGAAATTGAGATGGGCTGTCCAGGAGAAACTGCCAGCAGCAGAAGAGAACATGTCTTATCTACCAATTTCTTCATGAATTAAACATGAATATGCAACTATTTTCAAAGCAAAATGATATACCTTGGAAGTTAATATGCTCATTGACAATCCCAAGTATTATAGTGGATTTTGACTTCCGAAGATACTGCATCATGAGCTCATCGGAGTACTGATAATAGGTTTAAAACCAACTTTTCAGAAATTTGCACAAATTGATGAATAGTGTTCTTATGTGTTACAAATTAACAGAAGAGAACCTTTAAACCACCTGACATATCTTAATGTTGACTTTGCTCTGCCTAAGAGTATGAGCAAATTCCATCTCCTGGCAAAAATTACAATCATTAGATCTTCTATAGAAACAACTTAACCACATTGAGGATGGAAAAAGTAACACACAATCTTAGAATGGCATCAACCTCCAGATGAGAGGGAGAAAGAACTCCTTCCAACTTTTGAAGGTCTCGTGAGTGCATCATTTCATGATCTTCACGGAAGCTATTGAAAAAATTTCTTGCTGGGAACAAAATATGATAATAGAAAGAAAAAAAAACAAGACAATTGTCATGCTGACAAGCCACTTTGAAAATTTCAAGTTTAGGATAAGGATAAAATAAGAGCCAGAAATTTCAATATTTACCATCTTGGATATGCCCTTTAGCAACAATATCCATATAACAATGGACAAACACTGGATAAAGCACTCGAAGCAACTCATGCTGCAGAATTCAAAGGAATCCACATTATCAAAGTAAAAATCATATGCCAAAACAAATACGCATATATCGAACCATGCATCAAAGAATAAATCATTGACTAGTTTACCTTGTACAAATCAAGCGAACTATAAGCCCAAGTTCTTAGTTTACTATACTCCTCTTGGTAACGTGCTGGACTATCCTCTGGTCTGAATAACAACAATAAAATTAATTTTCAAATCAATAGTGAATAAATAACCAAACTATTAAAAAAATTGAAAAAAAGAAAAGCACATCCCTCATCCCTTCATCCTTCAAATTTAGCATTTCTAATGTTTTCAGGTCCCATTTTTTGTTCCACATTCTTATTCAAAATCTTCACTTTCAACCAATCAATTTTAGGATCATAATTAGAGTTTCTCACACACATAATTGTTCTAAGTCCCTTTTTCTTTTTACAAAGGGCTGTTACAGTGTCATTGAAGTTTCATTAATTGAACATAAAACAACATTTGATGACAAATTTCTACCCTCGACTTGTCTTAAAGGTTATTCCTTTTCGCTAATGTTAAACAGGTTATTCCTTTTTGCTAAATGTTAAACAGGTACAGGCTCTGTTAAACTGTTTACTTCCTCACTTAAGCTAAAACTCTAAATAGGTTTTCTAAAGACTCAATCTTGATAAAATCCATGAATCCAAACACAAATATTTCCAAACTAAACAACATAAAAGCAGACAAATTCTTCACTACTAATGCTTACTTAAAATCTTCACACTCTCTAATTACAAAAATACAAAAAAATTGCCCATTAAAGCCATTTCTTTTCTTTCTTCTCCTACATTAAATTCAGTACAGAATCAGCTAAAACTCCTTGCCTACTTGCTTACTCAAAAAACCCATTATTTTTATACCATTCAAACATTCTGCACTGCAAAAAATCTATAAAAGCATCAAACTGAGTAAAAATTAAAGAGAGAAAAAAAAAGTGGGGTTAGAGAGCTACTGAGAGAGGGAGTGAAGGAGGGTTGAGAGATCAGGATCCGAGTGGACATTGATAGCTTTATTGCTGTTGTTTTGTTGTTGCTGTTGTTGTTGGATTTCTTCATGGAAAGCAAGCTCTGCTTGCTTGAACCCTTTCTTCTTCAAATACGTCTCCACAAACTTCACCACAGCTTCTTCATCCATAATTGCCCCTCTTCTTCTTCTTCAAGTAAGAATAAAACGCTGCAAAATCCTTCTTTGTGTTCTTCGAAATGAACCACCTCTCTCTCTCTCTCTCTCTCTCTCTCTCTCTCTCGTTCTGCTCCTTGGTCGAAGCTTTGCTGATTTTTCTCTGTCGAGGCTTGCTGATTTGGGATAGCGATTAGGGCTTCGAAGTATCAATGATGGAGCCCAACAAGATTTGTCTTTTGGGCCTGGTTTTGTTTTGTAATTGAGTTTGGGGCTCAATGCTTCAATCTAGCTGTTGGGATTGTAGGATGGACTTGATCTTAGGAAGTATATTTATTTGATTTTGCCTCTCATATTGCAAATCTAATAATGAATCTTGAAAAGATCGAAAATTTATTGAATGAAACCGCAGGTTAGACTTTTAAACCTAGTAACATAGTTTTTGACTTTTTGGATCTGGTTCAGGGATTGACTCGGAAAAAAAAAATTATATTACCAAATTACCAAATCAATTTATGAGTTATTAAATCAATATAAGTTAATCATTCTAATAATAATAATAATAATAATAAAAACTAGTTAGGAAAACTAGTTTAGTTGGGATAAATCAATCGAATCATTAAAAACTTGATGAATCAATCGAGTTTAACGAAGTCAATGATTTTCTTGATTCAATTTAACTGCAAATATGAAAAGTTTAATAATTATGGTTGGAAAATATATTTGATTTAAACACAAATCTTAGCTTGCTTTGAGAAATAAGACTTGCAAACAACACTCTTCATGTTGAAATTCCGCATGAAGTTGGGCGTCAGTTTAGGTATGCGAGGTCTGATGCTGACCAACAATTACATACAAGGCAAAATTCCAGCCAACTTGTCAGGCTGCTCCGACCTTGTAGAGCTCCCTGCTGGTGGCAACATGTTTGGAGGTAAAAGTTCCTATGGAATATGGTTTCTTGTTAGAACTCACAATACTCTCTTTTCGTCAGAACAATCTCCGAGGAAAGATACCGCACTTCATTGGTAATCTCACCGCTCCTGAAAGATAATCTTTGCGAGCAAATGTTTTTGAGGGAACAATTCTGGATACGTTCGAATAATTGAAGAGATTAACTAGTCTTGTGCTTGGTGAAAATGAACTTTCTGGTTTCATCTCTCCATCTATATACAATCTACCATTGATTGCTACTTTATGTTTCGCTGCCAATAGATTTCACTGAAGCCTCCTGTCAAATTTAGGCCAATCCTTTCCCCATCTTCAATGGCTTGCATTATGGCAGAACCGATTTTCCAGACCAATTCCAACCTCATTATCCAATGGTTCTGAGCTTGAAGTTGTTTCATTTACATATAACAGTCTAACAAGAAAAATACCCGATACTCTTGGAAAACAACAGCATCTCTGTCGATTGCATTTCGGAAGTAATTAATAACCTTGGAGATGGAGGAGATGATGAAATGGAGCTCCTTGCTTCTCCGACAGAACGCAGCATGTTGAAAGTTGTGAGCATTAACAACAGATTAGGAGGATCACTGGTGGCTACAGTAGGAAGTGTTTCAACCTGGACGGGTTATTTTGGGCTAGCTTTCAGGAAATCACATTTTCGGACACATCCTTCAGGTATAGGAAATTAGTTAACTTTCCTATACATGGATCGAAATCAACTCATTGGTGAAATACCAACTTCTTTTGGCAATCTTCGAGATTTAAAGCAGTTTTCACTCTTCCTGGAGCAATCTTTGTCTCATATTTCTTGTACTGTTGTTTCAAAAAGAATTACTCTTCTAATATTTCATTGGAAAAGTCATTTTGATCCCAAATCTCTTACAAAAGGCTTCTCAGAGCAACCGATGGATTTTCTCCTACCAGATTTGATTGGAGTTGGTAGTTTTGGCTCTCTACACAAAGGAATCGTTGATGATGATGGCAAAGTAGTTTCTATCAAAGTTCTTAACCTACAGTGCCAGGGAGCTTCAAGGAGTTTCATAGCAGAGTGTGAAGCCTTGAGAAACATTTATCATGTGAAGAAACCTATTAAGATCCCAAGTCCCGAGTCAACCTATAATACCAGGCCAGGTTTCATGACAGTGGTTTACACCAGCTTAGATACAATCCCTTGGTAAAAATGATTTTACCATGTCGAGAATTCAAGGATTGAGCCCAGCAAGATTGTCTGTTTTGAGCTAGGGTTTGTTTTGTAATTGAGTTTAGGCCTTAATGTAGCTGTTGGGCTTGCATAATGGTCATTTTCCAAGGAATCTAGGTTTTGAGAGGGGAACCCGGAGGAAGTTGTGCTTCTTGATATTCATATCATATTTATTATTTAATAAATAAAAATTTAAATATTTATAAATTATTTATTAGATTTTGGATATTCATATAACTATTCATTATTTTATTATCATGTATTATTTAATAAATAATAAAATAGTTTATATATATATATTAAATAATAAAATCATAAATATTATAAACATATACGTGTTTTATATTAATATTGAGATATGTATATGTTATATTATATTAAAATAAAATTTAAATGTTCTATAAATATATCTATATAATATAAATATATATTTCGGGTTAAGTTCAAGCGGGTTTAACAATATCTATACACTATTTATTATCCAAAAAATATGCATTTATTTTGGCCAGATCGGAATGATATTCATCAAGGTCGGATTAAATTAACATCCCTAATAAAATATTTAATTAGTGTTTGATTATTATTTTAAAATATAAAAACTAAAATAATTGAAATAAAGAATATAAAACAAGACATTAAAATTATTATCTTTGTCTACATGTGACCTATATATATATATATAAAGACACACACAAAGAATGTAATTATAAGATTAACAGAATTTTCTAAATTACTACCGACATGTGAATTATTGTTCATAGGGATTTTGTAATCAGATATAATTGATAAAAATATTATTCAATAATGCTTTTGGGTTGTTAATAACTATTATTTCTTGCACACCAATAAAATTATATCTCTTACTTTCTCAAGTCAAAAATCAACAAGGGGAGGAATCTTAAAAGATACATAATTCTTTC
>Ga0325403_1002443_pt1 | contig 16461 bp, 7 predicted proteins | sample PopdelMetagenome_19_FD_205665 | JGI IMG/M metagenome (GOLD analysis project Ga0325403, IMG submission 205665) | Populus deltoides microbial communities from Bellville, Georgia, United States - Xylem-PdKOR-R4 | ecosystem: Host-associated > Plants > Phyllosphere > Stem > Wood/Secondary xylem...
AAAAAATCTAAAAAGCAATGTAAAAAGAGGTAGGTGAATGGGGCTAGAAGGGTGGGCCAGTGTGTTTAGCGTGATATAAGGAAGTCTAGACGTCTATAGAAGGCTAGGCCAGCACGTGTCTTTCCCCCTTTTTTTATATTTTTTAAAAAAGGCTAACAAAATAAATGTTGTCTGCCGTATATATATTATTATAGAATACTCTAAAATACGTGGGTTTTTCACTGAACCAGCAGTTTTTTTTTTCTTTTCCTTTTGTTTCTTCTGTTTTTTATATATAATGTATTATTGTGCACACAGTGAAACACTTTACTTTTTTTTTCGTTTTTGTTTTCCTTTTCTTTTTGTTTTTTGCCTATGGATTTTTTTTCTTTTGTGTTTTTTGTTCCTTTAATGAATTTTTTTTGTTTAATTTAGTTTGTTAATGGGATTTTTTTATTTAGTTATCATATTTTTATTACACGGATCTCGGGTTTGACGAGTTAACTTGAATTTTTTTTGTTTTTTTCCTTTTTAATCATTTTTTTTGTTTGATCCATCGAATTTTTTTTTCTATTTAGTTATCAAACTTTTATGACGCGAATCACAGGTTTGGCGGGTTAACTTGATTTGACGGGTTAATTCAATTGAATTAGATTTTTTTTTATTTTTTCTCATTGGTAATATGCTTATGTCTTTTGTTTGTTTTTGTTTTTTTTAATTATTTTTTTTTCGTTTAGTTTAGGTAGGTTGTTAATGTTAACATTTTTCTCTATTTCTTTTAATGAATTTTTTTTTGTTTAATTTAGTTTGTTAATGTGAAAAATTTTTTTTATATAGTTATCATACTTTAACAACATGGATCTCGGGTTTGATGGGTTAACCTGATTTAACGAGTTAACCTGAATTTTTTTCCTTTTTAATTATTTTTTTGTTTAGTTTAGTTTGTTAATTTTTTTTCGTTTGATCCATTGATTTTTTTTATTTAGTTATCAAACTTTCATGACGCGAATCCCAAGTTTGACGGGTTAATCTGATTTTACGAATTAACTCAGTTGATTCAGATTTTTTTTCTTTTCCTCATTAGTAACAGGCTTATGTCTTTTGTTTGTTTTTGTTTTTTATTATTTTTAATTAATTTTTTTTTGTTTAGTTTAGGTTATTAATGTTCAATTTTTTTTATTTAGTTATCAGACTTTCATGACACGGATCCCGGGTTTGACAGGTAACCTGGTTTGACGGTTAGCCTGGTTACTTCTGGGTTAGCCCGGTTAATCCTGGATTAACCTGTCAATTTTTTTTTTCTGTTTAGTTATCAAACTTTCACGACACGAATCCAAGATTTGACGGGTTAACCCAGTTAATTCAGATTTTTTTTCTTTTTCTTCATTAGTTTTTTTTTTCTTTCTATTGGTTTTTTTCTTTTTAATTAATTTATTTAATTATCATACTTTTATGACATGACTTTGCAGCCAGATCCACATCCAAGGCTATCGGGTCTGGTATTAGAGCTAGACCTAAACCTACTGGGTCATGCAAGTTTAATATTATTATTATTATCATTATTATTATTATTATAAATATTACTTTTGGGTCAGGCATTATAACCAAACTCAAGATTGTTGGATATAACTTTGCAGAAAGACTAACACTTTTAGATCTTAGTTTTTTTTTTATATTTTTTATATAAAAAAATTAACCCGCAGCATCACGCGGGTTATGTGACTAGTAGAATACTCTAAAACGCGTGGGTTTTTCACTATAGCAGCAGGTTTTTTTTTTCCGCTGTTGTTTCTTCTGTTTTTTACATATAATGTATCACATAGTGAAACACTTGATTTTTTCTTTCTTTTTTTTCCGTTTTTGTTTTCCTTTTTTTTTTGTTTTGCCTATGGGTTTTTTTTGTGTTTTCTTTTCCTTTAATGAATTTTTTTTTGTTTAATTTAGTTATTATATTTTTATTACACGGATCTCGGGTTTGACGAGTTAACCTGAATTTTTTTTGTTTGACCCATCGATGTTTTTTTATTTAGTTATCAAACTTTCATGACGCAAATCTCAGGTTTGACGGGTTAACCTGATTTGACGGGTTAACTCAGTTGATTCAGATTTTTTTTCTTTTTCCTCATTGGTAATATGCTTATGTCTTTTGTTTGTTTTTGTTTTTGTATTTTTTTAATTAATTTTTTTCATTTAGTTTAGGTTAATGTTCATTTTTTTTTCTTTTTCCTCATTGGTAATATGCTTATGTCTTTTGTTTGTTTTTGTTTTTGTATTTTTTTAATTAATTTTTTTCATTTAGTTTAGGTTAATGTTCATTTTTTTTCTATTTCTTTTAATGAATTTTTTTTGTTTAATTTAATTTGTTAATGTGAAAAAAAAATTTATTTAGTTATCATACTTTCATGACACGGATCTCGGGTTTGACGGATTAACCTGAATTTTTGTTTTGTTTTTTCCCTTTTTAATCATTTTTTTTCATTTAATTTAGTTCATTTTTTTTCGTTTGACCCATCATTTTTTTTTCTATTTAGTTATCAAACTTTCATGGCGCGAATCCCAGGTTTGACGGGTTAACCTGATTTGATGGGTTAACTCAGTTGATTCAGATTTTTTTTCTTTTTCCTCATTAGTAACAGGCTTATGTCTTTTGTTTATTTTTGCTTTTTATTATTTTTAATTAATTTTTTTCGTTTAGTTTAGGTTGTTAATGTTTAATTTTTTTTTTTCTATTTAGTTATTAGACTTTCATGACACGGATCCCGGGTTTAACAGGTAACCTGGTTTGATGGGTTAGCCCGGTTAATTCTGGGTTAACCCGTCAATTTTTTTTTTTATTTAGTTATCAAACTTTCACGACACGAATCCAAGGTTTAACGGATTAACCCAGTTAATTCAGATTTGTTTTTCTTTTTCCTCATTTGTTTTTTTCTTTCTATTTGTTTTTTTCTTTTTAATTAATTTATTTAATTATCATACTTTTATGACATGACCTTGCAACCAGATCCACATCCAAGGCTATTGGGTCTGGTATCAGAGCTAGACCTAGACCTACTGGGTCATGCAAGTTTAATATTATTATTATTATTATAAATATTACTTTTGGGTTAGGCGTTATAACCAAATCCAAGATTCTTGGATATAGTTTTATCGGAAGACCTAACATTTTTAGATCTTAGTTTTTTTTTTGTATTTTTTATACAAAAAATTAACCCGCGGTATCGCGCGGGTTATGTAACTAGTATATAAAGATTTGTCGTTGACTGGTGAAGTGGTTGAAAAGCTGGGTTAAGTTTTTAGAATCTAGAAACCTATTTTTTAAAAAAGAAAAAACTTGAAACACACAGTAAACTTTATTAGAATTTTATTAAATTTATTTTCAAATTCAAAATATTCTTTAAAAAATAAAAAAATTCTAGAATGAAATTAAATAAACAAAATCTTGAATGAAAAATGAATTTTAGGCAAGATACACCTTTTAATACCAATTTTATCCTTTTTTTTTTTTTTTTATCTAGAATGTGGTCACCTTCCCATTAATATGACCTTTTCTCCTCTATCCCAAAACTAAAAAAACTAAAACTTAAAAAAAAAATTAAAGTTTATAACCTAAATATAAAATCCTAAAATCAAAAAAAAAAAAAAGTGTAAATGTAGACTCTTTGGATGAAAAATGAATTTTTTGCATGAATATGAAAAACTACTTATTTGTTTTATTTGATTTTTTTTCTTTTAATTGTTTTTTTATACTATAAATTTAATTTTTATTTAATTAAATTGGCCTCTAGTTAAGTTTAAAAAGTTGTCAATCACTTTGAATTTATTGAATGTGAAAAAAAGAAGAAGAAAATCTCAACAAATGAAATATCACCAAACAAAACATGCAAGGATGAATTTAGAAAAAAAATAAAGTTCATTGACAATAATGAAAAATTTTAAAAATAAAATTGTTCATGGAATAATGTTGTCCACGGTGAGTTTAGGCAAATGAACAATAATGCATAACAAAAATTCCTTTGTGCTTGTTATTTTCCAATGTAATGTTGTGAGTGTGTTGTCAAAAAAAAAAATTTATTTAGTTATTTTACAATTAAAATAGATATTTACACGGAAGACAACAATTTAAATTCTAGACAGAAAAATACATTTTGTAACATGAATTATTCTTTTTTTATTCATGTATTTATTTATGTTTAAATAAAATATTTTTTATTAGCACCACATTTTTTTTGGAATTAAAGGCAACAAAATTAAAATAAAGGTTCATAAAAATTTGAAATAATTGAAATAAGTAGGGAAAATGAATCTCTTATATCTAAACTCTGTAACATAAACTTGTTTTCTTTAAAAAAAAATTAGAAGCAATATTTTTTAAATACAAATTTATAATGATCTCAAAAGCCAATTTTAATAATAAAAAACATTAGAATAATGCCTTGATATATTGAATAACATTGAAAGGAAAGAAATTAATTAACATGATAAATCATGCCAAAATTCTATTAAAAATAACAAAAAAGGATATTTATTTTCATTTAATGTTGATGAGCAAATTTTTATTCTTCTCGCATACCAAGTACATAACAATTAAAAACTAATTAATTAATATTACCATAAAAACCTGTAATATTTTTTAAAAAACAATAACAAAAATAAATAATTATTTTAATGATTTTATTACAATGCATTTTAATGAAAATTAAAGAAAAAAGATTAAATGGCTAAGAAAAAGGTCAGTGCTTGACCCTAAAAGGTTGGGCTAGTATGCCTAGTCTAATAGAAAAAAAACAAGCTTGCACACTCGACCAAGAATAAACATGCAAAGCATATTTTGTCTACTAGTAAAGTTTTTAGTAGTTAGAAAGTTAGGTTACAAGTTCTTAGACTCTAAAATCCATTTCTCAACTATTCTTTCATCTAAAAACACCATAAGTATCTTATTAAACCCATTTCCAACCTCCAAACACCCTTAAATTGATCAAAATTAAAAAAAAATAACCAAGTCAAAAAGTATATTTTGAGCCCTAATTTACTTTTTCTAGTAAAATGAAAGACCTAAATCATTCCAATAGCACTCCTCTAGTCAAGAGGAACTTATTTTTTTATAACTGTAATATGACCAACCAACTACTTTCTCATCCTCCCTTATTTTTGATTATTTTTTCTCTGTTTTCTAAAAAATTAGGGATTGGAATGTAAAAAAATGAAGCTTGGAACCTAAACTTAAAAAACTAACATTAAAGGTGTTATAATCTGAATTTTTTTCATCATTTTATTAACAGCTTTCAAGAAAATATATATATTTGATGTATTTGTGTTATTTTCAGCATTTTCAATATCTTTTAAAAAGAATTCAAAATTCAAACTTATTTTCAACGTGTTCAACTATTAACGCATCCATTTCAAAATCATTATTTATTTCTCTTATCGAGTTGGCTTTGACGTTATCTTTTTTAAAAATATCAAAATACAAAAAAAAATAAAAAATATATGGACAAGGGGGATCCTGGAGAGAAAAATTACATAGAAAAAAAAAAATAGAAATCAATACAATACTTAGAATACAATTGAAGCAAAGGTGAAAGATTGTGTTTTAAGAAGGAATGAGGGCAATGTAAATCAATTTGTGATACAAAAGAAGTTGAAAATCAAGAGGAAAAAAAACAAAGAATCCAAAGAAGGAATTAACATTCTCTTTACAAGATAAATGTTCAAACTTCGATGAGGAGGTAAAGCTCAATGAGCACACCCCTTCCTTTTTTATTTTGCCTTTTAAATTGCCGCTCATAGTGTTTGTTAAGCATCTTTTAAAGTTATTTCACTGTTTAAAAATCATGTTTCTTGTTTTGAGATGTTTAAGCATGTCTTGAATATAACTTGTATATGTTCAAGTTTTGTTTAATTGCTCTGTTTTGATGTGTTATAATATGATAATGGAATGACAAATTAGTATAGAATGTTGTTTTGCATGCTTATGTTTAGTTAATCAATTTTTTAAAGTCATGATAAGTTCTTTCAAGTCTTGAAATTGTTGTGGTTTAGGTTATTTTAGGTTAGCTTGCTGGGTTTGTTTAAGTTGTAGATATGTTGTTTAAGCTTCAAGACAATGAGTTTAATTAATAGAACAAAACATGCTTAAGAAAATGTTATTTTTGCTTGTTGTCATTATTTAACTTTGCTTACTATTTTGTCTTTAATTCTCTATTTTGTTTTGTTTTGATGGCTCAAACAAATTGTTTTGAGCATATTTAAGTTTTGGTTGCTAAGTTTAGGTTAATCTGTAGGCTCCTTTTACTTCTCTTCTAGATTTTGCTTTTACTAGACATTTATATGTTTGATAACATTTCTAGTTTGACATTCATTTGTTGAACTTTTTTTTAAGTTATTGATTTTTTTGTCTTTTTTATTAATTGATGGTTCTTACATATATACATGCATACTTATTGATCATTAATCTAGGGTCTTTATGGCTTTAAAATACTGATTTAATAGCTTTTGATGTTCGTTTCTTTTACTTTGTCTTTTGCATAAAATTGATTAATTGTAATAATTTTGTGTTTGTTGTGATGATCCAGCTTTAAAATCTTGCTTGAATGTTGTTTTCACATATGTATGTGTTTTCAGTTTGATGTGATCTGGTATGTTATTGAGATCATGTTTCTAGAGTCATTCTTGTGTTCTTCATGTTCTTAAGCATCTTCAAATGTTTTTTTCCTTTTTGATATTTGTTATTTCTTTTCTGATTTTGGATCTTGTTTGTGGGCTTAGGCTTTTGGGTTAGGAAGCCCAGCCCATGTAATCAAGCTAATTTCATTTATGCTAAGACAATGTTTGGATGCCTTAAAGTTTTCAAAAGAAAAAACACAATATTTTATCCTTAAAGTATTTTAAAGCCTTTGGTTTTTAGTTAAGAACATATTTGGCGAACATGTCATACTGATTTTTAATTAATGTTTATTTTTTTATTTTTTATGTTTTCGTCAAACAAACCCTTAAATAATTTTCAAAAGTTCTGAAAATATTGGGTCTCTTGCATGTTTTCCAAGCATTTTATTTAATATTTGGGTTGTAAGCTTACATTGTAAGATACTGATCTGATATTAAATATATATATATTTTTAAAATTTTAGAATAAAAAATAAAAAATTCTTTATTTAAAAAATAAAAAAAATACATTTTTATTTATTTACATACAATAACCTAATTCTAAAATTTTCATTCATATTTTATAAAAAAAAGATAAAAATTGAATTTTATCGTACTTCGAAAAATATGAAAAAAATAACTCAAACAATGGCATCACAACAAGTTTGTGATTATCCATTAAGATTTGACCAGAATCTATAAAACACCACAAAAATCATTTTGTTTTAAATTTGGGATATGTATTTTACATAATTTTTTAGTTTTAGAATAGTTAAGTTTTAGCCTGATAAGATAAGGACTTTATCATCGAAAAAGACTTGAACTTTAGAATGATCAACAAATAAAAATATAACATTAGAAAAAAACAATCAATAAATAATGCAGCTTATTATAGATAGGGTGCACTAATGATGATGTTTTTTTTTCTTATACACAACTAGTTCTTTTATCCAAATTCTCGCAGACCATTAGGTTTTCTAGTAACCATAATACTAGATAACGACTCCTGAACCTTTCAAATCATATTTTTATTATTTATCCTAACATATCTAAAACTCCATTCGATTCATGAGCCAGATCTGCCATATGATATTGTGAACGCAACAATAAAAGGGACCAAATATGCATAAATGAAGTCTTTTAGGATGAAAATAATATTTTTCACGCAAAAAAAGCCCTATTTATTTTCAATTTTTTTTATTTTGGTCTTTCTTCTTTTAATTATTTTTAATACTACAAATTTAAATCTTATCTCATCATGTTGACCTCTAATTTAACTATGAAATTTCATAAAAACACATTTACTTCTCAAGAACATGTATAGAGAAAACAAAATATCATAAATATCACATGTCATGTTGACCTCTAATTTAACTATGAAATTTCATAAAAACACATTTACTTCTCAAGAACATGTATAGAGAAAACAAAATATCATAAATATCACATGGAATAATGAAATTAAAACATAAAGTTTAGTAATTATAAAAAAAATGGCCATGTTCAATGAACAATGCCAAAGGAACAATACATTATAAGCAAGTGAAAAATAAGCTATAGTGAAGCATATATCTTCTAGTTTTTTCAGGTAATAGTAAAAAATAGTGTTAGTTCGCTTTATTTTTTATTTTGTGTTTAAAATGCACTTATATTATTTTCAATCATGATAAACCTCATACAAGTTTCTAATCTTTAACTATAATTTCAATTAGATCCATAACCTATTTTTCATCTCAATTAAATTCTTAATATATTAATAAAACTCTTAATTAGATCTTTGCTTTTAGATAACAAAATTGTTAAGTAATCACATCAAGCATACATGATTTTTCTTTTTCCACAATAAAACCATTGGATTTTCTAAGATTCTTGTTTTGTATTGTATTAAATTCATGTAGTAGATCAAACTAAATAAAGAAATAAAACGCCTTTACATTTGTTTACGTAGTCAATTTTTATCATATTACATGGAAAATTTTAGTAAATTCATGGATTTTAATGGGATAAAGAGCAATCACATTATTTTCACACTACTTGTAAAACCTCTAGGCGAAAAATTATAAATTGACTAGTTTTATGTAAAACAAAAAGAAAACAATTCATAACTCTCGATCGGGTTATCAGAAAATTCTAAAATTTTGCGTGGAGCCTTCTAATATGATGCCTTAGCTTGGGTTAAAATTTCAGAATTTTTAGAGAAATTCGGAAAAGTTGACGAAAAATTACAATTTGACTAGTCTTATGTTATTGGGCGTAATTTTAAATCCGGCCATCAGATTGAGCTGAAATTTTATGAGGAACCTTAAAATATATTGAATAAAATCTGGTTAAAATTCTAGGATGAACGGAGCTTGGTAGTACTAGCAAAGAATAAGGACCGTCAAATGGAAGCAAAAAGGCTCATTAAGGGTAATATGGTAATTTTCCATTAAAACTAAAACAAGGCAGCCCCTTTTCTGTTATAAAATGCCGACTGGGCAGTAACAAAAGTGGAAAGAAAAAAAACAATAAGAGAAGGACGTGAGAAATCAAGAGAAAAACAAGAAAAAGTGAGAGAGAGCTTTGAAACTTGTAAGATTAAAAGACTTAGAACATTAAATTAAGGAAGAATCAAGTGAAGGAAGACATAAGGAAAGTGAGGAGGGCTGGCCACACTAGGAGGAGAAGAAAAGTTGGGAGAACTTAGCTTGGTAAGCATGAAAAATTTAGATTAATACTTGAATGAAGTGTTTTTGGGTTTATTTGAGTAAGTTATCAAACAATGACAATTAAATTTGATTTAATTTCTTATATTCTTGATTTTTGTTAAATTAGGGTTCTTATGAGAATTTAGGGGTTTTGAGAAAAGTAGTAAACATGATGGAATTGAGGTAGAATAGTATAGAAATAGTGAATGTAAGTAGCAATAAAGAAAGAAATTGAATAATTTTGAAGAAAAGAACTTGTAATTAAGGATGAGGAAATATAGGGATGAAGTTTTGATTGTTTTATGTTTGAGAAATGATGTTCTTTATCTTATGTGAAGTATTCAAAATATGAACAAGTGAAGAAACATCATGAGAATGTGAAAAGAAGGAATAAATAAATGGTGGAATAGTTCATGGGAGAATTCTTTAAGTGAATTAAAAGAAGAAAATTGATTAAAACTATATGTTGAAAATGAAGTAATAAATGAATGAAAATTTTGGTGTAAACCCCAATTAAATAATAAAAAAAAATATTACGTGCTTCAAATTTAGGCACGTAGGAGAAATAATAATGTAGTGCAATTTGATTTATTTAGGAGTTGTTTCGGGAGTAGGGCATCAAGCAGGAGGAGCTGGGCCATCACGAGCAGACGGTGGTGATTCATCTCTTTCTTTAAAATTCAAAGTTTCATTATTAGTTATGAGTTGTTTATGACATGTTGATATGGAAGAAGTAGAAGAAGAAACTGTTGGTATTATAATGGGGATGTCGGGTGGTTAGTATAGAATTACCGGTTGGTATAGAATTACCAGTTGGTTAGCATGAATTACCGGTTCGTATAGAATCATCGGTTATATTGACTATTGATAGAGAATAGCCGGATGTTGGGTAATTCGTATGGAATTACCGGTTATATTGGCTATTGATAGAGAAAAGCCGGATGTTGGGTAATTCGTATGGAATTACCGGTTATATATTAGCTATTGATAGAGAAAAGTCGGATGTTGGGTAATTCGTATGGAATTACCGGATATATTGGCTATTGATAGAGAATAGCTGGATGTTGGGTAATTCGTATGGAATTACCGGTTATATATTGGCTATTGATAGAGAATAGCCGGATGTTGGGTAATTCGTATGGAATTACCGGAAATATTGGCTATTGATAGAGAAAAGCCGGATGTTGGGTACTTCGTATGGAATTATCGGTTATATTGGCTATTGATAGAGAAAAGAAGTTACCGGTTTGATTATTGGCCATTTAAGAGGGTTAGTCGGGTTTGAGGTAAAATTTGTGAATTACCAAATTAAAAAAATATATATTAAACAATGAGTGTTGGTTACAGAGGTCTTATAAGTATAATATTAATAAATTATAAATGAGTTATTAATGTTGATATATTTTGAAGACTTATGCACATAATAGCTTTATCATTTTTAATGTGTTATCTTCCTTATTTCTTATTAATGTTATGTATACAGGTTGTTCACGAAGTGATGCGGAGCGTTAGATATAGGCTTTGTGTTTTAATCTGTTTATTTTGTGGGATGTAATATATTTGCTTCATATGTAATTTGTATTATACGTAGATTGTAATATATGTGTCATGAAGATGTTTGCTTTTGGTACTTATATATTTAAAAAGTATGAGTAAGGAATCAATATTATTAAACTACTCGAAAAGAATATTTATTAATTATAATCATGCATGTTTAAAAGATGGATGCATGTTAATGTGATAATTAGTTTAATATGAATCTTTTGAATTTATAATTGTTTGTAATTAATGTTTTATATGTTGAAGATGTCAGGTTGAGAAACTACAATGAAGTATAGTTATGTGGAATATTGTATGATGAGATGAGATTAGATATGATCCAGAATGGTTGGATCAAAATGAAAGTTTTGAGTATTGTGATTGAATGAAGTATAGTTGATAACTTGGTATCATCAGAAAACAAAGGAAACTCTGCCGAAATTTTCAAAAAAAAAAAATTTCCCACAATCTTCGACATATTATTCAATACTTGATATTAGTAAAGAAATGGTTGAGATTTCATGACATTATAATTTGAGGGTGTTACACTACTAAACCATTTTGTTAACTTAAACTAATGGAAGATTTAGATTAAGAATTCATTAACATATAGGGGACCTAATCAAGATGAAATAGGTTGGTAACCTGACTAAGTTAATCTAATAGATTTATTTATTTATTTTTGGTTTGCTTTTTTAGTTAATATCATCTCCATGTGTTATGATTTTGTTTATGTCGGTGAATAATTGTATTAAATGCATAGATGATATTAGTAATATAAACCAATGGTTAACTACTTACATTGAATTGATTGGTTAAACTTTTTTTATTAAAAATAGTTATGATTAATTAATATAGATGAAAACACAAGAAAGACAGTAAGCACAAACAATACAAAATTATGTCGAATATGATCACCACATAAAAACTCTAATTTAAAATTTTATTACTAAATATTTTATCTTTAAATAGTCTTTTGAAACTCAAACTAAACAATAGTATTTATACGAGTCATAGGTCTAAACCACATAAGAAAAAATAACATTCTTAAATTGAGTGATTTTGATTGTAAATAAGAAGAATAAAAACATCATAAAGAAAAATATTTTTCTAAACTAAATAAGAATAAAAATAACTAAGGAAACAAATAACTTCCCTTAAAAATCCTCTTGCATAAGTCTTCCCTAGTTGAAAAGAACTTATCATTGAGTTTAAATTATTCTTGTCTCAATCTCGTGGATATCTAATCAATATTATTTAAGCTCTTTTCTTTATTTGCTTCAAGTGTATAACAATTTTATATATCAATTTCAATTCTTTCACATTAAATTTTGCATAAGAAACATCAATTGATAAATGACTTCTTTTCCTAAAGCAATGAATTAAAAATCTCAAACTTATTTCATCAACATGTGTTATATCCACAAAACCCTTGAATAAATTTACCTTTGTGATAATAGTAAACTTGTAATTAAAAGGATCATCATAACCTATATTAATAATGTTTTTTTTGCTGAGCACTTTTCATATTTTCTTTACACTCAACCTCTAACTTATCAATAAAAATAATATTGATGATATCATTATTGTCATTATTTATGCTGTCATTACCAAGATAATCATCACCAAAATAAATATTATAAATTGGTGGAGAATACCAATCCACATATATCTCAACATAAAAGAGATTACCAAAATCTCTATAGTATTCATCTCGGTAAAGAAGATGCCTTTTATAGTCATGCTTCTGAAACAGGTTCTCAAAACTAGCTATGGATTTGTGATCACGATCCTATAATTTTCTCTTTTCCATCTCTACTAATTGAAGAGATAATTCTTCAACTTGCCTCTCCAACCTTATCATCACTAAATGACAAGTTAATTTTGTAATTTATCTTTGCATGTCTTTTATTACCGGTTCCTAAACAATTATTTTCCAAGGAAAAACTTCATCATCCACCCCCTCTTGTATGAGCATGTCATATTCTATGACATCTTTCAATCATAGTTACTTAACATCACATAACAAATAACCACTAGGAATTATTTGGCTCTGATACCAACCGACATAAATAGAAACAACATAAGAAAGACAACAAACATAAGCAATATATAATTTTGTTGAATAAAATTACCATATAAAAACTCTAATTCAAAATTTTATCATTGAATATTTTCTTTTCAAATTTTTTTTTGAAAATAAAACTAAACAACCATATTTATACTAGTCATAGTCCAATATTGTATAAGAAAAAAAATTCCTAAATTGAATTATTCTTATTTTAAATAGGAAGAATAAAAACATCATAAAGAATAAGATTTTCCTAAACTAAATAAGAATAAAACCAAGAAAAAAAAATAATTTCCCCTAAAAATCCTTCTACATTATTGATTTTAGCTATGTTTATTGTTGTGATTTTTGTAATAATCTAACAATAATTGAATTGAGAGAATAATCCACTTTATGCTTTAAGAATGTTCATTTTTAAACTCTTGTAATGGTCACTAGTTTGAACGACCGAAAATCAAACTAGTGGACTAGCAAAAGTGGCCATTTATGAATTTTGTTTTCTAAAAAATAGCATTTTTTAAATTATTAGCAAAATAACATAATTTTAAAAAATATTTGGTGAAATAACATAGTTTGTACATGTCATAATTATGAACGTGATAGTCAAGCTTGTTGCTATTTAAAATCATGATGCTTCAAAAAAATAATGGAATGGATTGCACATGAAAAGAGATGAGAGGAAACAAAAGGACTCTAGAGACATACTGAAACTCCGATAGCAACACAACCAATTTCATCTTAAAGATTTCAATAAGATAAATCCAATGACATCAAGAAAGGTCACCAGCGGTGACCCAAGTGTTCCACATTTGTGGTTTAAAGGTGGCAGGTGGCTCACCATTGGTGACCTTTTTTGGTGTTATTTGATTCATCTTATTAATATCTTTTCAAAGGTACCAATGGGTTATAATCGAAGTTTCACAACCCAATTTATGCATATCATAATAAATAAAATTTCTTTGTACACTGGTGCTCAAAGAGAAATTGCAGTAGAGATAGTAAACCCATGGTAAAATCTTATATTATTGTCTATTCTAACAATTATGTATCATTTTCTACTATTATTACTTTAAAAAATCATGTCCATTAAACCAAGCCGGATAAAAAGAGACTTAATAAATGGATAAAAAACATAACAGTAATTATCCAAAACTAAGAGTAATTTTAAAATGAATGTAAGGCTATTTTAGTAAAAACAAAATAGCATAAACGTACACTTCAAGTCATAGTTATCAAACTCAGCTCGGAAGTTGATATTGACAAGGAGCTGGGTCTCAGGTTACATGGGCTGACTAAGGTCAACTCAAGAAAATTAAAAAAAAAATATTTAAGGTTTTAATATTTCATATGAAAATTTTTAAAAATAATTTATGTGGATGTAGGCTATGTATATTGTACATAATAAAGTTTTAGAAATTATTTTAAAAAGTTTTTTTTATCTCATACTGGAAAAATATTATATTTTTTTTAAAGTTATTTTATCTCATATTGGTATTTAAACCAAAAAGGATTTCTTATTTCACATTGAAAAAACATAATTTTTTTCTTATGAATATTGAGTATATATATTAACAGGCTTTCAATCCCACATTGAAAAAATAAAACTTTCTTCTAGTTGTTATATAGTGAACTTTAATATAAGCTAGTAACCAACAAGAAAAAGATGATAGGTTTGCACGCATAAGATTGGATCGAGTAAAAGAAAAACCTTTGATTGTCTTCCATGCACCCGAAGTAATACCTATGCTTTCTCGACCTTATCTTTTACCTTTATTTATAATTTGTTCTTGTCCCTTTACAACTAAACCACTATTTTTTTTAATAAATTGTTTTTGTTCCCTTTTTTACTAGAACCACTAATTGTTTATTTTGTCCCTCCTTTAATTAAAACTGCTATTATAAGAAAAATAAAATAAAAATGTCAATTTGATAAAAAAAAAAATTGACATAAAAAAAGGTTAATGACATATTTCGTTGGGGAACTCAAGTCACAGGTTGAACTGATGGGTTAGGTAGAATTCACTACCCAATTGCATGCCCAGTTTTTATCTTCTTCAGACCTAGCCGGTCCATGGGGTTACCTAGGTCCTAGGTCAACATCCTAAGTCGAGCTGGGTCTAATAAGTATACATAAAGTATGACTTTATTTTTTTTTTCTTTCTTTTCCTTTTAAAAGATTTCAAATTTTTCATGGGGATTTTGATGTGGTTTGCCTCTTTATTGATAAAAAAATATTTTATATTAGGTTCTTTATCAATATAATATATTAAATCACTTTAATCAAAGTCTTATTTAATCACAAACCATTCAACTGTTAACGCTATTAAGACTTAATGAATGAGCAATGAAATGACAACACATGGAAAACATTACTGTCAAAAAAGTTTATCATGTTATTACATGGAAAAAATGAAATTTATATTGATAAAAAAATCTAATAAATTATTTTTTATTAACAAAAAAATGAAGTAACCAAAGCTAAAACAAGAATGGAAAAACATTGTATTATATGAATGAATACACTGTTAAAAAAACACAATGTTTCCATCATTTTATTCTTCCCACTTAAATAAGTTGAATTTAAGGTCAGATAGTTTTTTCACGAGAACCTATTAGTCATTGTTTATTTGTATAAGAGCAATTGGTTTTTATAATTTAAAAGTGCATAATTAAATGATTGTATTATCTTTGAAGGCAAATAAAAAATAACTTATATGGAAGGTTTCTAAATCATTTTTAATTTACAATCATAATAAAATTACTCCAATGCTATTTGAACTAAAAATTTTAAAACTATCATTCAAGGGTTTTTTAGACTTTTTATCTTGATTTTTCTTGTAATAACCAATATAAATAAGAGTCAGTTTGGTCTTTTCAGGATATTAAAATAATTAAAAAAAAAGGGGTTGATGCTTGAAAATAATGTGCTAGTGTGTGTGGGAGGGTAGTGTGTGTATGATGGTTCACGTAGGTTGGGTAACAAAATTGTTTCTATCTCATAGCCTTGGGATTCACGTTGGCCCAATCAAATTTAAAAGGTTTCCATTTATTTGCTTTGTTTTTCAAATATAGTTTTATTCTTTTAATTGCACTTTGTTTGTTTTAAATCTTTTTTTTTCTTTTTTGCATCTTTCTTTACAATTTCATCCCTTGGAAAAATTAAAAGGTCCTTTTATTTTATTTATTTATTTCAATTATAGTCCTTATTCTTTTAATTACTCCTTTTTTGTTTTAAATTCTTTATTTATTTATTTTTCTTTTCAATGTCATTCATTGACATTTGATTTAATGGGATTTCTATATCAATTTTTATTTTTATTTTTTTGATTGCTATTTTTTGACATTATTTTTCTTAATTAACTCGAGCCACGGGTTTACCATGCTAACTCGGATTAGTATGAGTCTTGATTAGTACATAAAAGTGCATTTTTATCAAGGTTTTATATCATCATTTTTGCACTTGAAGTATCAATAAATCCTTAACTAGAGCATGTTTTATAATAACAGATCTGATAATATAAGATAGCTTTAATTTATGGTAAA
>Ga0325403_1002444_pt1 | contig 16461 bp, 10 predicted proteins | sample PopdelMetagenome_19_FD_205665 | JGI IMG/M metagenome (GOLD analysis project Ga0325403, IMG submission 205665) | Populus deltoides microbial communities from Bellville, Georgia, United States - Xylem-PdKOR-R4 | ecosystem: Host-associated > Plants > Phyllosphere > Stem > Wood/Secondary xylem...
TAGGATTAATCCCTGAACAATGAATAGTGAATTTGAAGTCTTTCTACACCCACAACTTAGGGTATCTAGTAACTGATATTGTAGTTTGGCGTCTACCAAAAATGAAAATGGCAGGCTTGTCTTTCATCTCTTGTAGAGGGTGGCCATTGGGATTTTAGATCCATCTACGACTCTCAATCCCTTTATCCCATATACTTTATGGTCAATGTCAACAACTGATCCAACAGTGCAACCACCATGGTAATGATAGAAAGTCCTTAAAATTCCTTTTCCAGAACTTTCTCAGTTTCTCAGTCTGCGAGGAGACATCAAACTATCGTGCCATTTAGTCCCCAGGAACCCAGCAATGGATTTGGACCTTGCTAGTTTCTCAACCAGCTGAGCCATCTTGCTACATTCCTACAAGTCTTTGTCCTTCTCTAGATAGTTGAATTTTTCCTAGGGTCAGTGCTGTTCAACTCCAGCTTTCCCTTTTGATTCTGGAAATGCAAAGCTTGTTGGTAGGATTGCTACTTCAGAAGGTGCGATGCTAAGAAGTTATGGGGATGTAAAGTTGTCTGGTTCGAGATTTCTTAATTTCCAAGAAGTTGAAGGGGAAGGCCAACATGATAACCCAATTCAGCAACCCCTCTTCTTTGCCAAGAAGGTATGGATCTGCGTCATGTTTTTGGATGCATATAAACCGATATTTTTTTAGTTTAATTAGAAGGTAAATTATGATTATAATTAATGGGGGATTTCTGATCTGGTGTGGTCAAGAACACGGGTTAAAGGTGGAAATAGCCTAAGGACAGGGTAATTGAGGGTATTCATTCAATTTTTTTGAGATCCAAGCTGAGTAGATATATCATGTTAGTCTAATTTATTTATTTATTTATTTTTCCCTGTTCTTAAACTTCAGTGGTGGGGGCTTCTCTGAACTTCCATATCTGCTCATGTTTGCAGTTCATAACTGTCTACCACCCTTTTGCACTAGTTCTATCACCTACTTAAGTTTTCAAGTTCATTTAGTCGACAACTTTTCTGCCTCGCCATGATGGTATAATGTGTCTTCCAATTTAATGTCGTTTATAGTTATAATAATTCTTCTACTCGTTATGTTGGTGTTTAGGGATTTAAAGATGAATAAATGACTTTGAATTAAGAAATAAATATTCTGTGTCATATAACATTTTCTTTCAAATCACGTTTTACACTGTTTTCTTTCTAGTCAGATCAAAATCACAGTAATGATTTGTTCAAGTACAGATGTTCATAAGAAACTCTTGTCATGGCATTTAAACGAGACAATGATTCGTTGGTCTTAATTACCGAAGGGGCCAGACTTTTTTTTTACATAAAAATTAATGTTCAGCCGTTGCAAGCGTTTTGCAGCCGTGAAATTTCCATCTCTCGTCGAGGATGGCTGAGAAGAGAATTAAAAACAGTAGCAATGGTCAAAAGAAAAGAAAAGAAGAAAGATCACTGCTTTGATTTTCATTTCTCTTTTATTTCTCTCATATGCTTTTCTGTTTTGTGAGATTGCAGAAAAAGATGTGGACAACTTAAAAATCCGACATCAATTTTCAACACAAACAAATTCGTTAGTTATCGAACAATCTACATGAATATTGTACCAGAAAATAAGCAGCACCAAGTTTAAATTTAAAGGGCTCTAATAGCGTTCTCACCTTTTGCCAAAGGAGGTGTAGAATTATTAATTAAAGCATCCAGACAACAAAGGCATTTCAATAGGAAAATCCATTTTGTGAGTGGCGTGCCCTGCAAAGCAACGGACAGGCTCAAATTTAAAATTTGATGATTTTGCAGCTATAGCGATTGCTTGCTCTGATATTTTTCATATGCGCTTTTCTGAAATGGAAGACTTCGCAGGGAACAAGCAATTTAAGCATTCTGTCACTTCTCTCTCTGTCAATTTGAGATTTCGCAGCTAATTGGTTGATTGATACTGGTGCAGAATGTTGTGCTTAACTCTTAAGTCACGAAGATGGTGAAAAGGGATTTAATAGGTAAACTATCCTTTGGTTGGCCAGTAAGTTTAACTCAAGAAAAAAAATTTATTTCTAGAGTAAAATTGGGAACTCTATGACCATTGTGGAGAGCAGAATAAGATGAGTCATGCAGTGTAAGTAAGGACACTAACCATAAAACGGTGAATTATTTCCTTCGACTGAACTTTCCAGAAACGACACATATAGCTGAAGTTGGGAGTTCTTTAATTACGGGTGTTGTTGGTTACCAAATGCAGAAGCATCCTCCCTTTCCGTGAGAATCTTGATCCCTTGGTACCTCCCTAGCATTAAAAGCGTGGCCATGGGGTTTGTTCCTGGCGATTCGGAGAGAGTTGAGCCATCTATTACTCTCAATCCCTTCACTCCAATTACTTTGTAATCATTATCGATAACTGATCCTATAGAACAACCACCGTGAAAGTGATAATAAGTCCTCACGTTCTTCCTGCAGAAGTTTCTTAGCTCATTGGCATTGGATGTCACATTAATTAGGGGTTTGGCCCCCAGGAACCGAGCAATGGACCTGGACCTTGCTACTTTCTTAACCAGTTGAACCATCTGGACACATTCTCTCAAGTCTTTTTCCTCTGCCAGATAGTTGAACAGCACCACAGGGTTCTGCCTAGGGTCTGTGTTGTTCAATTCGAGCTTCCCTTTGGATTCTGGAAATGCCAACTTAATTGAAATTCGCATTAGTGTCGTTGCATTGAAGCTTACTGGTAGCACAAATCCCTCAACAACGAATTTGAAGTCTTTTGCTATGCCAACAACTTGAGGCGATTCTGGTAGCCGATATTCAGGTTTGGCCCTTAGGATCAAGGTGATTCCAGGATTGTCTTGCATATCTTGCCCAACCCCTTTCAAGTCCAGCAAAAGTGGGATGCTGAAGTTCCCAAGATGTCCTTTTGGTCCGATGCCGCTTAGCAATAGAATTTGGGGACTGCCTATCGCTCCTGCCGACAAAATAACATCACCCCGTGGACTCGAATTCTCTGGTTGGGTAAGGTAAGATTCGTAAGTTTGATTTATGCTGCCGTTGCTCTTAATGAACCTGATACCACGAACTATGCTCTTTTTTCCTTTATCTGTGCCATAGAAATAGAACAAACAGGCATCAAGAGATTGATTATCCATGCAACATTAATTGGAACTCAATGAAATTTCACTCTCATGTATAAAGATTGTTGGGAGTTGGAACAGTATCTGTATTTTCATTTTGCTTACCATCACTTCGGAAGACGATATTCTTCACAGTAGCATTCAGAAGAACTACGATATTACTTGAGTTCCCTCTTTCTAGAAGATCAGCTGAGATGTGCCTCTTTCTGTTTGCATCAAACAAAGTTCCACCGAATTTTGTTCCTGCAATATGATCCCAGCTGAAACCATTATAAGGTAGAATTCCTGCTTCAAGAAGGCCAGACTTAACAGCAGAATTCCACTTGGTTAACAGAGGTTTAAACACAACTTTAGACTCCGCCCACTCATAGGCCTCCTTCACCAGCTTTTCATCCCACCCAACTCTTTTAATAAAGTCAGCACTGGCTCTGCTATAGAAACCAGCATTTATGGTTGATGTTCCTCCAAGGATTCGTCCTCTTAGGTTTGGAACTCCATCTCTGGAGATAAATCTTTGAGCCACAGATGAAAATTCGTCAGTTTGGAGAAATGGGAAGCCAAAGTACTTCTTATCCAACAACATAGGATTTTCATACGGTGAGCCTCCTCGTTCTATCAGAAGCACAGAAAATTTTTCTGAAAGAGTTGCAGCTAGGGGGCAACCGGCGGTGCCTCCCCCCACGATTATATAATCAAAGGACTTTCCTAATACCTCTTTGACGTTTGAAGTCATGTAAGGGAGCCCGTTTCCTATAATGAGGGAAGCACATCATTCAAGCTATTAGAATCAGTGTTTTGGTTTCTAATTGAAAAGATGCCATGGTAGCCAAAAATCATACCTTGAGGCAAAGAAGAAGACGGAGACAAGTTGACCAGTAGAAAAATAAAAGCTGCTACAAGCCCATGGCCATGAATAATTGATAGAAGCTCCATCTCTGGTATTTTGATTTCCCACTCCACAGGGACTTCTTAAGCTGAGAAAATGTTTTCAACTATCCAATATAGGCTGTTTAAATGACCGAGTTTGGCATCATTGTTACTTTGGTCGTGGTGAATGCAGCAGGCATGATTTAGCCCTTGATTGTGCTGACCAACTTCTTTTTTTCTCTGCATCTTGGATGATCATAGATGTATACATGTCGTAATGGTGTGCGGGACTGTTTTATTTTATTGTGGCCGTGGTCACAGGGAAGACTTTATGTTTGAGCGATGTTTTTATTTTCTTGCTCATTCATTATTTAATTTGTAATTTCTTTTAATATTCTCTGATTCGTTCCTATTTTCAACACAAATTTGTTAGTTGTTGAACATTTCCCGTGAACTCGCCTGAAGCCTCTTCGGCATCCGAAGTCACGAATGACACAACGGAGGCATTTTTTCCGAGTAAACAAATATTTAGGTTATTAATAGATACGAAAATACAGGGGTTAATTAATTATTTTTTAAACTAGAGAGACGAAAATATAGGTTAATATAGACTCCAAGTTTTGGCTTCTATTTCACAAAAATAATCCATATGGTTTTGCTTAATATCTAAGAAGTGGAGGTGGTTGACAGTTAAGATATATTATCCGTTGGGCTTTAAGGTCTTCCGGTAGTGGTGGGTCTTACATGTACTTTCGAGTTTAGATGCCTTCTCGATCAATTTTGTAGATGTTGCTGGTGATTCGAGCCGCCTCCACCCATTGATGGCTACATCTTGAAATTGCGAGACAAGTCGGTCGCACGGGGTGGGTAGGGCTCCGTTTCAGGTTTATTCTCTCGGCTTTTAGTGGAATCTTGTGGTTAAGAGTTACAGACTTACACGCAGACAATATAACGCATGTTTAAAAACGAAATGATATTTTATTTTTTATTTTTCTCGAAAAATTAGGGTAAAAAAGATGAAAACAGGAAATTTTTTTTAGATGCCTGAAAAACTAAATTTATTCTGGGTTTGAGAAACACATTTTTAAATATTTTTCACTATTTTTCTTTGCAAGTTATCCACTATTTTTTAAATGAAGAAAATACATGAATAATATATTTACTTATACACAAGTACTTTTTTTAGCAATGCAAGAAAGTAGTTTCATATTCATTAGTGTTATAAATTTAATTTTTATTATAAATATAATATAAAGATTTTTTCAGTTAACAATATAATTTTTTTCAGGATAATTCTTCATTTAAATGAAATAAAATTAATATTCTATAATTAGACTATCACAAGTATAAAACATCAAGATGACTATCATAAATTATGGTTTTGGTTTTTATAAAGAATATTTGTAATCTTGATTTTTTTTGAAAAAATTCTCATTCTCAAATCTCAATAAATAAACATTTTTTTCAGTTTTTCATTGAGAAATGAAAAGGAAAAAAAACGAAAATGAAAAAAAAAACCTAGTTTTTCTTGTTAATGAACAAACTCATAATTTTTATATTAAATGAAGTATTATTTTTTTATCCAAAAATGCACCCAAGGCACCTTTCACCATCTTTAAACAAATGAGAGACACAGGTTTGATGTTTTGTCTGTGCTTGATTGTTGCTAGGAAGCCATGGTGGGTGAAGGTGATTTGCACAACTATATATATATATATATATATATATATTATTGATTTGTGGTTTTATTTGATTTTAACAAAAAAAATAGAAAAATGGTTTTAAAATTCTCAAAAATAAATATCTAATTTTTAAAAAACCACAGCATTCAATTTATTCCGTGCAAATGGATTGTAAACCCACAATCATGGCAACGGATTCAAGCATGAATAAACAATCCATGGATTGTATCGTCGCAGCATGCTAAGGACCTAAGTCTTATTCCGTGCAAATGGGCTGCAGTCCCGTTCTCCGGCTCGGCCGCATCTTGTTAAGCCCTACCCCCTGCTAGCGGACCTATGCAATGTAACTTAACCCCAAAGGGCCGGAATGGTGTTTTAAAAAGGAAAATTATTGCATTTAATGGATGATTTTAACGCAATTGTGCATGAGCAATTATATACACACCAAGTTACTTACGAACATGCAGTTCCAAAATGTTGAAGAATCTAAGAAATTGTAGTGTGAGTCATGAATACGGTGTGCTGGCTACCCAACCTTGGATATTAACATGATTGCGAGTTTGGATGTGGTCAAATGGAAAATCTACTTAACAGGGTGCTGGATTCAAATTTTTACATAGAATCGATTCCAGAAACTGTATTTCTCAGAAAAAGAGAAGGAAAGAATAACAATTTTCTATGCTTATATTTATAGTTGAAGTTGAGAGTTTCCTACAGTTGTGGGGGGCTAAGACTTAACAGAAGTGTTCTGCCTTTCCCTGACAATCTTGATCCCTTGATACCTTCCTAGCATTAAGACGGTGGCCATTGGATTTGTGCCTGGTGATTCCAAGAATGTTGAGCCATCTATTACTCTCAACCCCTTTATCCCATGTACTTTATAATCATCGTCCACGACTGAGCCAACAGTGGAACCACCATGATAGTGATAATAAGTCCTGACATTTTTCTTGCAGAAATTTCTCAGCTCATCCTGACTAGACATCAAATTATTTTGTGGTTCCTTACCTAGGAACAGAACAACAGATCGTGACCCTGCTATTTTATTGAGTAATTGAACCATCTTGGTACATTCCTCTAGATCCTTCTCCTTTTCTAGATAGTGGAATTCCACTGCTGGATTTTGCCTAGGGTCTGTGCTGTTCAATTCCAGCGTCCCTTTAGATTCTGGAAATGCAAGCTTGATTGCAATTGGCATCCTTGTTGCATTGAAGCTTATTGGTACTATGCCCCCCTCAACAATGAATTTCATGTCTTTTGTTATGCCCGCAACTTGAGGTGCATCTGGAAATCGGTGTGTTGGTTTGGTGTCCGCCAAAAGGGCAATGCCAGGGTTGTCTTTCATCTCTTTCCCAACCCCTTTTAAGTCCAACACAAGCGGGATACCGAAGTTCCTTAGATGTTTTTCGGGTCCAATGCCACTTAACAATAGGATTTGAGGACTGCCTAGTGCTCCTGCCGACAAAATAACATCACCCCATGAACTTGAATTCTCTGGTTGATTCAGGTAAGCTTCATACGTTTGGCTTGTGCTGCCATCACTCTTGATGAACCTGACACCACGGACCATGCTCTCGTTTCCCTTACCTGCACCAATTTAAGGGAACTTAAGCTTCAATATATTGACTATCCGAGCAAGTTTGGCATAGGATCATTGAAAATCTGTTTTTCGTAACCTACTGTTGTTAACTCTTTTAAACACTATCTACAGATATGTTTGCTTACCATTGACATGGAAGATGATGTTCTTGACAGTTGCATTCAGAAGAACAACGATGTTTTCTGGATTCCCTGTCTCAAGAAGATCTGCTGAGGTGTGCCTTATTCCATATTCATCAAACAAAGTACCACCAATCTTTGTTCCCTCTATATGTTCCATGCTGAATCCATTATAAGGCAAAATTCCTGCTTCAAGAAGACCTAATTCTACAACAGATTGCCATATGGTCAGCTCAGGCTTAAAAACAATGTTGGACTCTACCCATTCATAAGCTTCCTTCACTAGCTCTTCATCCCACCCAACTGTTTTAACAAAATCATCACTAGCTCTGCTATAGAACCCACCATTTATAGCTGATGATCCTCCCAGAACTCGTCCTCTGTGGCTCTCAACTCCATCTTTCGATACGAAGCTTTGTGCCACCGATGAAAATTCATCAGGCTGGATCAACGGGAAACCATAGTACATCTTGTCTGATACCAAGGGATTTCCATAAGGCGAGCCTCCCCGTTCTATCACGAGCACAGAGAATCTCTCGGAAAGAGTTGCCGCGAGGGGGCAACCAGCTGTTCCTCCCCCCACGACAATGTAATCAAAGGACTTACCTGAGACCTCTTCGACATCTGATGTCAAGTAGGGAAGGTTTTTTCCTACAATGAACAAAGGAAATCGAAGATATTAGAATGAATTTTTAGGCTTCTAAATGGAAGCTGTCATAACTTAGAGAATCTGTTCGTTAGGTAGCTTACCTTGTGTCGATGGGAAAGAATGGGACAATTTAACAAGTACTAGAAATAGAAAAGCTGTGAAAAGAACGTATCTGTAAATAATGAGCGTTAGCTCCATCCTCGTTCTTCCAGTTTCCATTCCCCAAGGCTTGCTTAAGAAGGAGGAGAAATGTTAGCAGCATATAGTGACTTGTGTGGTTCGTTTAATGATTGAGTTTTCAGGCGTAGCAAATTAATTGGTTGAAGTTCCTTGAACGTTAATATAGTTAAGCTTACGCATGGCTTGGCTAATGATTCATCGATGTTTAATGATTTTGCAGCAATAATGGTTTCTTCCTCTTGGCTGTTCTTACTTTTCTATTGTTTTACACATGCCTTTTTATGGTCCAGAAGCCGTTGAGCAATGATATATTCCCTTCTAGCTTTCTAGCCAATTTTAGTTAGTGGAAGTCCTAAGTAATCCTGGAGCGATTCTAAAGTAGCGTGGTTCAGTCAAAACTGACTGAAAAGTTTTGGATTTGGGCCAAATCTTTTGATGGATTTTTACTAAAATTGGAGTTATAAGTCATAGATGTTGAATTCAGCCCCGTGATATCCATTAAGTGAACTGCCAAGTTTCTGTGTAAGAATTTAGCTGAAGTTGGTAATTGGATTCACTCCCACACTATCATTTTGAGTTCAAATTTAAAGAGGATCACAAACCTCCAAATGTAGAAGGTTTTCCTAGAAACAAATCAAGAAAGAACTTAATCTTAGAACTCCAAATATAGCTAGGGATGCCCTAATTGTTAAAACCTAAAAATACATAGAGAGATGTCTTGGAAAAACTTCCAAGAGATGAACTTACACGCACAATATATATAACACCATCTTTTGATATGGATATACTTTCAGAAATTTCTTGGGGTCCATACATATACCAATATACATAGTTTATAAACAAGGATTAACTCTATCAGGTAACTTTCCTGGATAGACTATATCAGTAGAACCCTTCAAGTATCCTCAAACTCCAAAGGTACCCAGTTGAGTTGTTCAGTTCCCTAACAGTTTAAGTCTATTGATTCCGAACCTGATTCAATGTCGTGTTGATATTAGCTATTCAAATCAAACATCCCCAGACTCAACTGATCACCATTTTTCAATCTACTAGCCAGTGGCTGCTCCACAGAAACACCATCAGAAATGATACTACCACTTCTCTTCTTCCCTTGATTACTTGAACAAGTATTCAATGGGTTGTCTTGCGGGTGAATATCCATTAAAGGAAGCTCAACAGAGGCTGTAGTGGACTTGTCGGTGTCATGAATCTCATTCTTTTGTTGCATATCTTCCTTTCTCCCAGAACTCTCAGATGATGTCAAGGAGCTTTCCATTGAACAAACTGCACTCCTCATTTGTGTCCTCTCCATGTCTCTTAAGCTTGAACCTCCTGTTTCTGTCAAATCAGATATTGAAGAACTTGGACATCCACTATTAGCCATTGAGACTAATCGAGAGAGCTCAGCTTTTGCAAGTTCTACACCCATAGAATAAGAATTATATCCAGCCAGTGTTTCCTGTGCTTTCTTCAATACTGACTGTAAGTATTTCCCTTGCGCTTCAATTCTCAGCTGCAAATGTCTCTGTACCTGCAATAAAAATTTAAAGTGGATACGTATGTTCTGATCAATAGACAGAGAAAGATTTAAAGAAAGAGGTTGTTTTCTTGGTCTTACCTCAATCTGTTCATGAAGTTTCCTCTTCACTTCCATTTGCATTTGGAGAGCCTGAGCAATCTGAAAGCTTCTGTTGAACATAACACTTTGGGTAAATTAAATATATATAAAAAATCTGTATTATGATATCAATACAATTTATATCATAAAGCAGATAGAGATTATGTCAACTATTACCCATTAATTGGATGTTGGTTTCCATCACTGCAGATTCCCCCGCTACTTTGAATGAATGCAGACTCTTGGAAATGACCATCACTACTTTGAATCTCCTTGGCATCGGCAACAAAGAGAACTACATAGAGACAACGCCCCATTAGAATATAAATGAGAAAACCAATTACGCAGTAGTTCATTAATCTGATTCATTATGATTTATAATCACCTTCTTGGTTGTTTTCAATGCTGATTAGGGACTGTTGACTCTTCCCTAGCCTGTATTTCTGCATCAAGAAGCAAACACAAAATCACAATCTTGTTTTTCTGCATTGGTAAAAGCAACATAGATTGATCTAATCATTCTGAAGAGAATTGCCTGTAAATGGCTCTTCAAGTGGTATAAAGTAAGTCCAGGAATCTCCATCACCCTCATCAGACTCTTCGGTGTTGCCCCTGCACATATATAATCATAGAAAAGATTAGAAAACCTTGACCCCAGTACAAAAGATTGATAAGTAAGGTCATTGAGGTCTAGAAATACTTACTATCTGCACCTCCAAGTTGATTGACTGCTTCAACAAACCTTTGATGAAGTTCTTGAGTCCATTTTAGCCTAGGCTTTCCATCAGTGGACAAAACCAAGTTCATATTTTGATGGCGCAGACCCATTTCTGTTTTGTGGATGATAGACAAGTAGAAGACTGAAACATAAATATGAGTTATGATCCTTTTCAGCTATGCTTGAAAATGTGGCAGCTATATAATTTTGGAGTTGTTGGGCTGTCCTATGTTCTCACTCCATATCAGGAAACATAAGTGGGGTTATTTTGGAAGGGAATATATGCTATGAGCTGTGGCTCTTCCTTTCTCCCACCTCCCATTTCATACTAACTTTTCTTTTTTCAAAAAAAAAAAAAAATTCTTCTTTCTTCTTTGACTTGAAAGGGGAGAGGGAGAGAATCTCTTATGCAGCAAAAACGGAGAAAGCAACCCACTTCAATTTGAGGCTCTCAAAAGGAGAGAAAGAAGAAAATTGTATGATTTGTTTTCTTCCTGTTTTCCCACCTCCCCCCTCCATCTCTCTCACTCTCTCTGATTGATTCCCTGCTGAGTTAGGCAGCCCCCACCATAAAATAATGGGATCAACTTTCCTAACACTCTGAGAAGCTTTGAAGAAAAATAAATATGTCGATGGGAATTTGTAATAATGGATATTTCTTTTTGGTGACTGAATGGGAAACCCAAACGGGCCGGTCTTTCTTTCCCTCTTTCAATTTTACTCTCTTTTCCAGTTTTCCTATTTTCTTTTTCGAGCAGGCTGTAGTGTGATTGGCAGATCCTTTTTGTTCTTTGTAGGGTTGGAGGAATCAAAGAATCTAACCTTAGATTTTAGGACCCAAACTCACCTCGTTTTCCAATAAACAAGTTCCCTTGGAAAAGTGAATCAAATCACCCATATTTTTTTAAAAATTTGAAGATCAGATAAACTACACAAATGTAATCACCCCATAATACAATTTCTTCCATATGGGGGGGGGGGGGTACCTGCTTAAAGTCACCGAGGGGAATCTTAGACTCCGAGTTTTATATATACACGGCTGATGGCACAAGATGTGCCATCGTTCATCATCGAAACCAATCTTTTTTAAGTATATTCAAGCCAACCAATCTCTGTTCCACTTCCACCAGAGTTATCCAAAGGAATCTGATAAAAATCAAGAAAGCATCTGGTGACCTGAGTTTTCGTGTGCATTAATTGATCCCTTCTTCTTTTCTTTCCACATCCAACCCTGTCCTTCCTAATTAATGAATAGGAGTGTACCATTTTAATTTTTTTAAAAAAAAAAACTGAACAGTAGGAAAGAAAAGTGAAGTTGCCTCCCATGTTGTTGATGTGTTAAAAGTAAACAAGAAGCTAAACCAACAGTCCTAAGTACCAAGCAACATAACTAACAACATCTGAAACCAATCCAGCATCTCATGGTGGTTGCGATGCAAAAGCAACACAACCAACCATCCAGTGGTACTTGTTGACATGAAGCAACAAGATTGACTTTGCTCTTTAATTATCTCTCTTTCTTTCCGAGTGTATGTTAGTACCGTGGAAGTCACAGACGCATAGACAGAATGATCAATTGACAAAAAGGTCCGCATATTTATGGCAGCAGTACCCTTCTATAATATGAAAACTATCTACTGGACTGGACTGCTCAGCGTAAAAGCCTCTTATTGATAAATAAAGAAACATATTCCGAAGGGAATGTTAGCTTTAAGTCTGTAGTCCATATCCATGCTGAAACTGGGAAAAGGAAAAGGGGAAGCCAAAATGGCCAGCAACAAATCGTAAAAGTCGATTGAATCAGATCAATCTTTGGATTTCTTGGGTTGCAGTTTAGAGTTTTTATAACTGGAATCAAGATCCAATGATGATCATTGATCTCCAAAGAACTGCCATATGATTAGTGTCATCCAATCAGTTGTTCTTGCTGCATTAATCACTTTCCCTGGATTCAAAGGTGAGGAAGGTTAGATACTAAAGCAATTCTTTAATTAAGCAATTACAATAGCAACAGTAGTAATATGTATATATTTATTTAATTAAGAGAGAAAGTAGAAGACATGCCGTATGGTATAGTTGTCTTGTTCTTACTGAAGCTTTCAATCAGTTGACTCAGCCTGCCATTTTTTTATCAACAGCCATTTGGACACCTTATAGGGAGGAAAAGATTGAAAAAGTTCAGCGATTGTGTTGTTATTGCCAACACATTCCATTAGATAAAAATAAAAAATAAAAACTTTCAACAAAAAAAAAACCCGATGTGGTGGATCCATTGCAGTGGTAGGCCCATTTTAACAGCAAGTTCTTCCTAAGCAAGCATCTGCTTCTGCCCTAAGACTACATTCATTCTTTAGTAGCAAGTTTCGTAGTTCATATTCAAAGAAAAGAATAAAAATTATTGACAAAGTTTTTGCGATATGCGGCCCGAATGTTTGAAAAACAAGAAAAGAAGGAAGAGTTATTGAAGAACCTTTCTCTTTAACCAGCTGCTGTACTTGAAGGCTCCTCTTGCTTTAATTTATTCTATAACATGTAAAGGAGATTCTGGGATGATGCCGAAGGGGCCATGTGTTTTTTTTAGGTCTGTAGGAGAAGGACCGGTGTATCAAAAGTCATTTAAGCAAAGGTGCCTCCCATGGATTATTATTCTTTAAAGGGACCCATAAGAGAGGAGATCTCACAAATCCAATAGCATGGAAAGAAGATGAGAAGAATAAGGTCTCAGGAATCAGGAAAAGAGGAACAAAAGGAACTAGTCACCATCCCAACAAAGTAAAAAACTGAGATATATTGCTGTAATTCTAAGACGAACACACGCTGAAATGACACGAGCAATGCGTCATTAATCTATTAATTTGCTTATAATTTATATGCATTTGGTATGAAGAGAAGGGAATTAGCTCCAAGCAAATCCTATTTAACTTGGTCAAAACTCTCTCGAAGCGGAAGGCGAAGAAAAATGACAAACCATGCACCGAAAGAAAAACAATCAAATTACTGATACAGCCTCTTCTACGAGTGAATACACAAACAGTCACAAATATTCCTTGAAAGCATCTCTTGGAAGATTGGTGATATGGTTTTTTAAATAGTATAAATATAGTTTTTTTATATGTATTTTAATATATTTGATATGTAATTATTTTAATAATATAATATGATTCAGTTGATATGATAGGTTTAAAAACAACCTGATAATTGTCAATCAATTCGATAAAATTAAAATAAAATGACAAAAATATAATCTAAGTCAATTCGGATGAATTCACTAAATCCATGACATGTGTCATAAGATCAAAATACTATTATAAAGGGTAAACCAAAAGAACATAGATATTTAAAAAAATCAAAGGAAAAAAAACATTTTTGAAAGATATATAGGAATAACATTTTTATAAGAGAAATTATAAAAATGTATTTTATTTAGAGCCCGTTTGGTATTGTGGTAGCAATTGTTCTTTAAAGTGTTATTCGTTTGGAAATGTATCAAAATAATTTTTTTATTTTAAAAAAATTTATTTTTAATATCAGCATATTAAAACGATTTGAAAACATCAAAAAATAATTTAAAATAAAAAAAATAAAAATAAAATTTTAATTAAAAATTTTTTTTTTGTAAAACACAAAAATAAACATATTATGAAATTTCTTTTGAAACATGTAAAATATAAAATAAAAAATTAAAATAATATATTTTTTTATATTTTTAACTTTTCACTGAAGATGCTCCGACTCATTGAAAGACTAAAATCCTAAGGAATTAGTACCTGCTAGGGCTACAAGGTCCAGGTCATTTTTGGAACTGGAGTGTTGTGGCTGGGAAGGGGCTCCTGTAGAGAAAAGATAAAAAGCAAGTAATTTACGCACATCGGCAAACAACAGACATAGACTCTTGTGTTTAGAAGTGAAAGGCAAGCAATTCCATCTTATTGTGAAGTGACACCATCTTTTGCAAGTGCATCCGTTTTAAGGAAAAGGAAAAGAAAGAAGATCGAGCCATTTTAAGTGCAGCAACAAACAACAAAGTAGCGTGCTTTCCTTTTCATCCATTCTCAAGAGCATTCACCCTTGTAACTCGTCTTCCACTAGAGCAGATGCAAGATCAGAGTCAAGACCTCAATATTCAAACTGTAAGTCACTTGGGATCATGAGCATACAGGGTCATCGAGATTGTTGCATGGCCCAGATAAACAAATGAAGTGCCAGTCGATCCTGTGTAGATTTTAAACAAGGCGCGCAGATGGCTAAACATTTCAATAAATTACTGCTCATGACTACAACCAGCCCGTCGCGTCATGTTTAACTTCTTCCCTAGGCCTACAAGAGCACAGTGTTAAACTATAAAACGAAAATTCAGGGAAAGTATAGATATAATTGCTTTCCTCGGCGAACCAGTGAACGTCGCCCTTGCCTCGTTAAGTGATGCCCAACTTCCAGAATCCTCTTTACGAGGCACAACAACCTTTGTCCAATACCCCTCGACTTGATTGACAGAGACAAAGTGGAATCATGCAGAAATATTCCCTCAAATAATTCAGGCGAGACTAACTCATTTCTGATAAAATGCAACATCTAATGACGCAATATGTCTCAGTTTGACATGACTCGACCCAGAAAAACACAACCCCTCTTTACTGCTTGAAGAACAAATCCAGATGGGTTAATTAGAAGCAACAAGCTAGTTACTGAAAGAGAACTGACACGATAAAATGCGGAAGCCACGCTTCAAGATAACAAAGAAGAAGATGACAACATGAACTTGACAAAATTAAAGAAAATACTAAAAAACAAAGAATATAACAACACAAACTCATTCTGTTAGGTTCACAAACAAGTCAAAAGGCAAAGCACACTCTCTTTCGGGGCAATAAATATCAGAACCAAAATTTAATCACTTCGGGAGTATAGTTTTCCTTCTATGATCAATCTAGTTTCCAGTTCAATATTTATTCTATTATCTAAATATGATGCTACGTTACTGTTTGTACTTTGTGGATGCTTTGGAATAATAGCAGCCTTCATAAGATTCTAAACTCACCTAAAATGCAATAATTCTGAGACAAGACAAGAAAAGCCTAATCATTCACAGCACACAAGGAAAAATGGATCAGAACCAGGCGAAAACACACTGGCACTGTTGAAAAAACTGAATTCACTCCATGTGTCGGTCCATCTTAATAAATAAAAAAACAAAAACAAATGGTGAATCCATAACCCTGTCAAGCTTAAGAAACTTTCAAATCGCTGGACGACTCTATTGGATTTCATTTAGTTTTTTTTTTTTTTATGTTTGCAACCTTGCTAAGATAAAACGAATAAAAGTTAATTATAACTTGATCTTATAGTTTATCAAAACAAGTTTATTAATCTATAAAAAGCAATTCAATAGTTTTAAAAAAGACATTTTTTTCCCATTGATATTTTTATCTTAACGGTTTTTCCTCTTTCTTGAAATAAAAAAAATAAAAATGGATGAAGATGATTAATGTGTTATAAATGGATTTTAAAAAAGGATTAAATATATAGTTCCTGAAATGAAACTATGAGATTAATTAATTAGTTTGGTTAAACTACAGGAATTAATATATAATTAACTCAATAAAGAAACTCGAAAATCTATTAAATCTATATAATTACCTGAATAATCACTACTGTACTCTAAACTCTCCCTCCCGGCACCTGGCTTGTGATTGTCTGTATTTTCAGTTATCAAAATAAAACATAGATCAACTTGTTTGCATCTTTCCTTGGTTTAGCATATATTAAAGAGCTCGAGCCCGTGGACAGAGCATTTTAAGCAGGCGAGTTTGTGGGTTTAATTACTTGATGATGTTGAGGTAGCATTCAAGAAGATAAGCTGAGAAACTACCAGCAGAATTACTAGTGAATGGGAGGAA
>Ga0325403_1002449_pt1 | contig 16455 bp, 10 predicted proteins | sample PopdelMetagenome_19_FD_205665 | JGI IMG/M metagenome (GOLD analysis project Ga0325403, IMG submission 205665) | Populus deltoides microbial communities from Bellville, Georgia, United States - Xylem-PdKOR-R4 | ecosystem: Host-associated > Plants > Phyllosphere > Stem > Wood/Secondary xylem...
AGCTCTTAGCCTTTTATTTTTTTATTTAATTATTTTATTTTAGAATATTTTTTTAATTGAGATTATTACAACAAAATTTAAAAAAGCATCCAATTATGCCTTGCTTCAATTAAGATTTGAGATTTTTGTGATAATTTTGTTAATTAATTTATATAATATTTTATATAAATATAATATGCATATTTATTTTTGAAAATTTGTCAATGTGAATTTATTTTTATGTTAATTTTTATATAATCTTCTCAAATCAATTATTATTTTATTTTTTATGTCATGAACTTTTTAAAGGAAATTTACTTTCATTTGATGCTAAGTTTCTATTTTAAAAATTATTTTTTTAATAAAAAATAGGTTTTTTTGCTAGAATTAAAAAAAAAAGCATGAATAAGGATACAAATTGATGTGATTGTTTATTTTAATTGTGTTAGATTTTCATTAAAAAATCATTTTACATATACAAATTCATCATAACAATAAAACATCAATAGATAAAAATAAAAATAAGTTTTGGAAGTCATCCCACGGTAGAGTCGTCATACAACTAGTAACTTGCTATATCATTTTAGCACTACCAACCAGGAGTCCACAACTTTTATGCTAAAGGTTAACCCAAGTTTAATGTTATTATTAATATTATAAATATTACTCTTGGATCAGGTGTTACAACCAAATCTAAGACTCTTACGTATAACTTTGCAAAAAAATCTAACATTTTTAGATCTTAGCTTTTTTTGAAATACAAAAAATAATTGACCCGCGGCATCGCGCGAGGCATATAACTAGTTATAGTTGATATTAGATAGGTGGTCCATGCGATACTGCAGGCTAACCTAATTTTTTTTCTAACACACAAAATAAAATAAAATATTAAAGTGATATAAATGTTTCTACATAAAACAAAATAATATGAGACTTAGGTTATTAACTCTAATAAGTTTAAATAAATTGATAGAAAAATTTAAAATAAATTAAAAAAAATATAATGATAATAAATAAACCGAAAAAAAATTAACAATGAAAAAAAGGTAAAAAAAAAAACCTTGACTTGAGCCCATCCGAGTTATGCCAACTCTACGACCTGGTTGTGATACCGAGATAACCATGTCAAAAGCAAACTAAATAAAACTATGTAACTCAATTATCAAACAAATCAATATTAAAGGGAAAAAAAAAAGCAATGAAAAAAAAGGATCCGAGTCAAACTGGAATAACCTGGTAACCTCGCGACCATAAGCATAAGATTGAGATAACTCTATTAAAAGGAAAGTGAGAAAAAAAAAGCACAAAGACCAATACTCATTAAGTCAAATGTTGAATAATGAAAATAAAAAATAATATTTTTTTTAAAATCAAATGTTGAAAGATCTTATTTGATGCCGAAGTAAACATTAAATGAGAACGTAATAATCACATAGAAGGAAAAATAAAAAAAAAACTCAATGCTTAATTTCTAGCAAATAAAATATTGAGTGATAAAATTAAAGAAAAAAATATTATTAAAAAAGGTAGAAAAAAACCCGACTTAAGACCATTTTTTTTAGCATGCAAAATCTATGACTTGGTCGTGATATCAGGGTGACCCAATCAAAATCACATTGAAGAAGACTATGAAACTTAATCATCAAACAACCCAATGTTGAAGGGTGAATATGGAAAAAAAAATTTTAAAAAAAAGCAACGAATAAAAGAGATCTGAGTCAACTCAGGTTAACTTGATAATCTTACAACTATTAGTATAGGATTGAGATAAACCCATAGGTAGGAAAGTGAAAGAAAAAACATGAAGACCACCTCCCAATAAATCAAATGTTAAAGGATGAATTTGAAAAAAAAAAAAACTAATTTAAAAAAGAAACTAGAAAAAAGACCAAAGTTAACTCATGTTAACTTTCAAAACTCGTGATTTTGGTCATAAACTTGGGACTAACCCTATAGAAGACAAACCCTAAGAAATAATATAGCAAAACTCTCAATCAACAAAATACTGAGGGATGAAATTAAAAAAAAAAAATGCAATTAGAAAAGGATAAAAAAACAAAACAAATAGTAACAAAAATAATGAGGACTAAATTTGACGTAAAAATAAATTGAAATCAAATGTTGAGGGATGAAATTGAAAATAAAATTCAATTAGAAAAATGATAAAAAAAACAACAATCAAAAGAATAAAGACTAAATTTGATATAAAAATTAAATGAAACGAAATGATGAGGGATGTAATTAAAAAAGAAAATCAATAAAAAAGATAAAAAACAGAATAAATAAAAATAAAAAGAATAAAGATCAAATTGAACACAAAACAAATGACATGACATCTTTATATTTCAGCTAGGAGAAGAGAGGGAAAAGAGAGAGGAGAAGTAAAAAGTCCACTAGAGCCCAATTATTATACCACCATATAGATGTGCTTGATCACCGAGAAGATCACACTGAAACCCTTCCAACATCAGAATGGAAGGCAGTGTTTCGACATCATATGATGCCTTACAAGTCGTTCAAAAAAGGTAAAGGCTCTCCACATACTCACACGTGTTTTGCATCTACCAACCACTTTTGATTTTAAAATTATATTTTATATTTATTAAAGGGGTTTTTTCTAAAGTTTTTTAGGGAAATAATTTCATTAAAGTAGTTCAAGCTTAAAAATACAATTGGAAACAAGAATATTTGTTTGAAAACACATCAATGCATTCACAACAATTCTCCAGCAATGTAAGCTAATACTATTCTTGCCTTTTGTTTTGTGAATATATATTTTTGGAAGAGTAGATAATGTTGTCCAAAAATATTAAATTAGTGAGCATAAATATTTAGTTTATAAATATGATAGTTTTATATCATTCAAAGTATAATTGATATCAAATTAAATATTAGCATGTATACTAAGTATATATCCAAACTCACAAAAGAGATTTGTACAAAAATTATAGTATACATACTGAGCTTATAATATATTAAAAGTGAACTAAAATTATGTAAAATATTTACTTGTTGATACACTTAAAATTTTATTACCTTGGAATTTTATTGTTGTTAAGGATTAAATTTATATTTTTAAAGCTTTATTATTCCTCATTAAGTGCAAACATGATGTATACAATCAACCTTCTAGGATTTTAATAACACATTTGTATTTAGATGCACTCCTAAATAAGATCTAACAAACTCAATAAATTATTACTTAATTATCTATTTACAAGGATCGAACTTAAGCTCTAGATTAGGAGAAAAATAAAAAGAAAAATCAAAGCTTAAAACTGAAGAGAATGAGCTGGAATATAAAATTTAAGAAATTTTGTACGAAACCATCTAGAAACAAAAACCCAGAAACATTCTTCTTTAGCTCTCCTTTATAAAGTATTTTATAACCAAGATTGATATAGAACTAATTTTGGTAACTACCATAATGAACTCCTTTAATTATTAGCCTTAACTATCTTCCATCAAACAATATTAAACTTAACAATTTTGGCTTTAAATATGATGATTTTTGTAATGGACTCAAGAAGAAAACTAATGAGTTAACAAAAATTATTTTTTCATAGGCCAAAGAACTATAAACTCAAGCCTAAACCGAAAATAGGTTGGCAAAAAAAAAAAAAAACTCTTTTGTGATTAAAAAAATATTTTATGACAAACCAAAACCTAGATCAAAACTTAGACCTAAATTTGCGTTTTATAAAAATATGCAAACTAAAGGTTCTTTGAGATCAATTTTTCCTTAACCAATAATTTGTTTTAATCATGTTAATGTTTCATGTTAAAGAACTTACGTTGAAAATTAAATTTCAATAAAGTTTTAATATAAAAAATGAGTGGACTTCACTTTTAATTTGATCTCAAGTATACCCATTAACCATACTTTAAAACTTTATTTTTTCAATAATCCCCTACATGAATGGAAATTGTCTAACTAATATAAAATACGCAAAGATTTGTACTAAGTTATTGATTTGGTGGATTATCATATTAGGATAAGTCGCTTTTGATTTGAACCTTCCTTAATAAATGACCAAACAGTGAATGCGATGTTTTGAACTATTCGTACCAGGAAGAACATGTTAATCCTATCCAAGATAAATTGTATCGTAGTACTAGAAAGATGTTCGTTACTTTCAAAGTACATGCGTTATCGCAATAGGAAGAGTAAATTTATCATCTCTTTAAAAGATTTGATAGGGAGGGCGTATCCATCTCCGTTACTAATACATCATCCATCCCATATTTAGAGAAAAAAGTATAATCACACTAGGGAGAACATATTAATCCACTCTAAGGTAAATTGTGCCATGGCACTATGAAAACATTTGTTACTTCCGAAGTAAATGTGCTATCACACTAGGGATAATAAATCCATCCCATCTTTAAAAGATTTCATGGGGGATCGTATCTATTCTCATTGTTGATATATTGTTCATCTTATCCTTGGAGAAAGGTGCAAAGGAAGAACATGTCAATCCACTCCAAGGTAAACTGTGCTCTAGAATTAGGGAGATGTTCGTTACTTATAAAGTAAATGTGCTATCACACTAAGGAGAGTAAATTCATCCCATATTTGAGAGATTTGATGGGAGAGTGTATCGATCCTTATTGCTAATGCAGCATCTATCCCATCTTTGAAGAAATATGCGATCATACTAGGAAGAACATGTCAATCCCTTTCAAGGTAAACTGAGTCATAGGACTAAGGAGATGTTCATTACTTTCAAAATAAATGTGTAATCGCACTAGGAAGAGTAAATTCATCCCATTTTTGGAAAATTTGACGGGGAGAGCATATCCATCCTCGTTATTAATGTAGCGTCTATCCCATCATTAGAGAAATGTGTGATCATCCTAGGGAGAACATGTTAATCCCTTCTAAAGTAAACTATGTCGTTGCACTAAGGAGACGTTTGTTACTTACAAAGTAAATGTACTATCACACTAAGAAGAGTAAATTCATCCCATCTTTGGAATTTCCATCTTTATAGTCGACGCTAATGATGAAGTCGTGTTTTATCCAGTGGCTTTAAGGTCGGGTCTAGGCTCGGGATAAAGTCATTAATTTTCTGATTTTGGCAATCTGACCCACCCTTCCATGGTGAAAGCAGATGTAGATTATCATTGTTACCTATAAAAGGTCTCCTTTTATCTATTTGGAGACTCTACGATGATTAAATTAGAATCGATTCAAGAAAAATCAATTATCCATTTGACTAAGGGTTTTTCTATTAAGATAGAATTGCTATTGTTAAAGCAGAGAGAAAAATTTGAACATAGCATGATCATCTTTGTTTCCTTCTTTTATAGCCCCTCATGTTCTTGTAGGGGAAAGGTCGGTTTGTCCCACCAAGATAAAATATATATGATCTACAGTCCCATCTGGGGTCAGTGTTTGGCTGCATCCAGGGATGATGGGTCTGACAACTCACTAGTCTCATAGGCGTCTAGGCTCAGTGCTTGGCTGCGTTGAGGGATGATGAGTCTAACAAGATTCATGGGTGTCTGGGCTAAATGCTTGGCTGAGCTCAGGAATGGTGGGTTTGACAACTTGCTAGATTCATGGGTGTTTGGGCTCAGCGCTTAGCTGAGCCCAAGAATGGTGGGTCTTAACCTTCTCATGGTTAGCCCAATGAAGAGCAATTTCAAACAAACAAACAAAAAGCAATAAATGATGATCCATTAGAATATATCCTATTTTCAATTTGATTTGAAATATGAAGATTAACCATGTTTTAAAACAAAATTTTCTAACATGTAATGAGCTTGCAGAGCTAAGATTAAAAAACAGGTGGATTGATCATGCAATACCTTGAATGTAAATGGAAAAAAATTGAGGTCATTTGGGATATGCATAAACAAGGAGAAGTTTAGAAAAGATAAGGGCACACCCATTAAAGCACTGTTCAGCTATAAATGTCGGAAGGGTTGTCAATCAAGCACAAAATAAAACTCACCTCTTTGAACTTTGAAGAGCAAAATCAAATTCAAGGATAACAAAGTTTCAGTTCATCTTATGAATTTATATACTCGATCATTCTCTCAAATATCTATGGGCTGAATTCCCATATCAGAAAAGCATCTACTTTCACATAGTCCCAAAGCTATGTAGTTTATTGACTACATACTTTTACTTTAGCACATCATATGGCCAATTTATGTTCTAAATTCGAATGGTAAGCCTCATTGAGAGAACTGAAAGGTTCAAATTCTAACAGAATTGACTAAGAGTGCGTTTGGTGTTGCTGTTGTGGCTGTGGTTTGAAAAAAATTGTTTTATAAAAAGTACTTTTAGTTGAGGTTGGTTTGAAAAATTATATGTTTGGTTAAAACTGTGGTTAAAATTGAGGTTGAGCAAAAAGTAGTTTAATGTGTTTGGTTAATAATGCTTTTGAAATTGAGATTATAAAATAATTTTAAAAAATAGATATTAATATTGATGGTTTTTAATTTAAATATTGTACATTTAACTATTGTTATTACATCATGAAATAAATAATATTTTATATAAAATATTTTTTATTGTTTCATTAAACTATCTACAATTCCATCACGTATGAAATACATCCGACAAGGACTATTGTTTTTTTGGTTTTTTAAGCGCGCAATAATATCATGTAAAATATAATCAGGAACAAAATTGGGATTGCGATCAAATTCTGCAAATGCTATATTATCAAGCGATCTCTGTCTAATTTATATAGTGTCATTAAATAAAGATAAATACTAGTTTTTTAAATAAAATAAATTAAAAAAATATTTTTTATTTTTTATTTTACTGGACACTGTTCAGTTAACAGTGTAGGAATGCTACACTCTGATTTTAGCATACAGTGTAGCAATAGACTGTTCATGCTAATTAATTACCATGAACAACGTGCAGTGCAGTTGGCCATTGTTTACTGTTGAATGAAAAGCAGCGGAAAGATGCTTCGTGAGAATTGTATTTGAAACGCAATAAAATGTGGGACACATGAACAATAAAATCCTCTTTTTTTTGTTATCAAACATGCAAAAGCTGTGTTTTGTGTAAAACGCAGCTTCGATTATGTAAACAAACACTCTAACTGGTCAGCAGAGATGGCTAAGCATCATGATAAGTCATACACAGCACCACTTGCAGTTTTAAATTGCTATGAGAGGTCATCCACATCCACATCCACATCCACATCCACATGCAAATGCAATCCTGATAAGTGACTAGTCTCCTGAGATTCGGTGATAGATCTTTTAGTCCCTGCTACTCAATTAACATGTTACATTGTTTCCAGCAGATAGACCTAAACCAATTCATACTCAGCAATCCTTCCAATATGCTCGAATAATTTGATCATCGATGTTCTTTTACAGCACTCCTAGCTTAACTGTTTTACAGGTCTGCTACACGGAAGAAAACTACATTTTAGGACATGACAGAGGCACCCGAATTGTATGTAACCATGGAAATCTGTCACCGATCAATTTCCAGGCTCCCATATAGATATCGTAGACATCAGTTAGCTTCCAGCATGGGAGGTTTAGAAACCTCATCGGCATTTCTTTTTTCATCCTTGCAATTGCGGTCGTCTAGATAGTGGTGATAGGCATAGGAAATGAAACCCCAGATAGCCAACACCATTGAAATTGCCTTCACACCACCCATTTTGTCATTGAATACGAACACAGCTACGACTGGAACAATAGGCAATCCCAAAACACTTATGGCATTGGAAAACAAGGAAGAAACATCAAAAATCAATCCAACGCAGCCAATCGCGAAAACCTGCCAAGATATGGCAGTCCCAACTAAGTTCATCACATAAGAAACCTTTCCCATTTTATACCCATCCATTTCTCTTGTTAGACCCTTCCAATCTCCACTAGCAAAAAGTCCAACTACAATAACAGAAGTCGCTACTATTTGTTGATAGATTATCATGTCCAGGACTACCTTAAATGTCTGCCTCCTTATAACCTTGTTGAAGCAGAACTGTGTCAAAGAGAGCAACAGTCCAAACCCCGCGGAAGCAGCAACAGCGCATGTGAAACCAATAGCATATTTTGCTTTGGAGACTCCAGAAGTGCCGTCTGAAGACTCATTATTAAAGACAAGTAGGATAGAGGAGATGGTAAGGAGGACTAGAGAATTGATTATAAATGGTGTGAACTTCTGTGCATTGAGCAAAAAGGAGAAGACAGAATTGAAGGCCAACTGAGATGCACAGATGAGGGTGTAAGTAGACACAGGAAGGTACTGCAGTCCAATAGTGTATAGATAGCAGCCTGCCGCTACAAGTAGTCCAATTGATACGTAAATCAATGCAAGTGTTGTGACAGATGGTGATTTTATTTGGCTATTATTTGTGCTGGGTTTGCTGGTAGTTGAGATGAGATAGAAGGGAATAAGAACCGGAAAGCCTGCAAGTTGCACTAGTGTTGCCATCCATTTGCTGTTTCCACCTTTAACAAAGTACAATCTTCCCAAAAGCATAGCCACTGACTGTCCAACTACGAGAAAGACTGTATAGATTGCTACGCGGATCCACCGCCTGTAGTTTCTTGTTTGTGGAGCCGTTGAGCACTGATCGGTGGTACTTGTATATTGAGGTAAGTTTGTTTGATCTTTAGCTTCTTGGTCTGATAATAAGAACAGATATCGGACAAGTCAGCTACTGTACAAGAATACATGATTGTATTTGAAAATAATATATTTTAGCACGTCGATATCTCCCAAGTTAGGCGCTTAAAAAACTAAAACCTTGTTGCAAGGCCAAAAACATGATTCATAGGAACTTATTAAATAGATCTCCAAGACAGACCCTGAAAAGCCTCATCCATGGAAAGAGAATTTACAACGACTACCTAGGAGACGAGCTTTCGCCTACAGAATTTCACCTGGAGATTTGCGGGGAAAACCAGTATAGCTGCCTAGCTGTATAACAAAAAATGTAAAAGAATCCTACTCTCCTTTTGCTTTGCTGCATCTCTTCGAAGAAATTTGATGCGTATTTCTTTCATCATAAATAACCTATGATTCCATGGTGGCTATGTACTCTTAATAGTACTACTGCTAAATGTAGGCTTATTGCAGACCTCATGACCTTTCCACCTAATTAATTCCCATACATAAACTAGTGAAAGAAGTTAAAACAGAGGAACATTGATGAAATTGCGATACATATATATTCTCTTTGATAAAAAGCGCTACACATCAAGAATTAGAGAGAGCTGACTCACCCATGATGTGAAGTTGAACTTCCTGAGCTTCTCCCATGTCAAAGGTTAGTGCAGAAGCCCCGAAAAGATAAAGCTTAGAAGAGAGACAGAGAGAGGGAGAGAGATTTCAAATGAAATGAAATGAAGATGCAGCATGCAAATGTATTTATGCCATTTAAATTAATCTTTGGTTGCTTTTGTTTTCATCGTAACAGTATATGGTAAATAAGTGGCTGTTTGTTTCTGCGTTTTAAAAGTATTTTTGATAAATTTTAAATTTTTTTTACTAATTTTAAATTAATATATTTTTAGTGTTTTCAAATCATTTTAATGTGCTGATATCAAAAATAATTTTTTAAAAATAAAAAAATATCATTAACATGTATTTTAACACAAAAAACTATTTAAAAAGCAACCGCAACCACACTTTTAAAATCTGTTATCCCATGTTTTTCTTGGAATTAGTGACTTACAGTCTACAGAGACCAAAGTAGATGCAAGGTGCTTCTGCCTGTTTTTTTTTTTTTTAGGCATCCTAGTCAAGGATTGGCATGGCAGGCCCCATGATCGTATAATATATGCTTCTTTTATGGATTGATTGATAATCTCCGAATGGTGGATGCATGATCTGTAATCAGTCTGGATGCTTGACGGCCTTTCGTTTGCTTTCATTCATCTCAGAACAGAGTGGCTTTTTCCCCATAATATAGAAAAAAGATTGGGTTAATATTGCATTTTGCAGAACCTAGTTTTTTCCCCCTTTTTAACCAAGACTAAAAAAATATTTACATCGCATATATGTATATATACCTTTTTTTTTTCTAGAAAAGAAAAATTTAGTGAAAGATATTAAATGATGCATAGGTAATAGTTTTTAAACTCGGTCTAGTTCAAGACCCGAGTTCCAGGTTTTGACCGGGTCACTAGGTCAATTTTTATTTTTTTAAAAAATCAAAACGACGTTGTTCTAGTAAAAAAAAACACAAAAGTCAACGGGTTGCAACCGGCTTTTTGACCGGGTTTTGCCGGGTCAGCCGGATCATGACTTTTCCTATTTTTTCTTCAACTCGGCTCGGTTCCAGCCTTGGGTCAGCTAAGTCCCACTTTTAATTGGTTCCTAGACTTTATGATAGTTCAATTTCTTTAACGGTGTTCAATGTCACAATCTAATTTTGATTCTTTAATTTTATAATTTTTTTCAAAAAATAAAAAAAAATGCATTTATCATTGTTTTTCTCATGTTTTTTGAATTTTTATATGTTTTCATAATTTTTGATATTTTTATAAGCCTTGAGTATAAAAAAAAATTGTGAGAGAATAGAAAAGAGATTGAAGGAAGAAAAACAAATTGTGAGAAAAAAAAAACACAACAATATTCTTAATGTGCAAGCCTGATATCCCAATATTAATGTGCAAGCTTAATATCCCTATATTATTTAAGCCCAATATTATTTTAGGTCCAATTTGTTTCATGAAAAGTAATTTTTTAGAAATTATTTTCCAAACTTTATCGTGTTTGTTTGTTATTAAAAAAATTGATCAACAAAAAACACTTTTCAGTTAAAACAAAATTTAGTTTGGTTTAATAGGAAAGTGTTTTTTTAAAATTTTAAGTAAAAAATACTTTTTAGAAATTACAAATAATTCAAAAATATCTTGTTATTTGTTGATTATATTAAATTTGATTCTCAATCTTTTGATTGCTATTTATTTTGTTTTAAATATTTTTTTTTCAATTTTATCATTTAGAATTTGATTTAATTTGATTTTTATATTAACTTTGGTCCTTATTTTTTTTTACTATTATTTACTTTTCTCTTATCCTTTTCTTAATTGAAATTATTTATCTATCAGATTTGATCCTTATTCTTTTGATTGCTATTTATTTTATTTGAAATAATTTATGAAATTAGATTTTTTTTAATTTCATCATCTTTCAACTTTTTTTATCTATTAGATTTGGTCTCTATTATTTTGATTGCTATTTATTTTATTTAAAATAATTTATGAAATTAGATTTATTTTTCAATTTCATCATCTTTTAACTTTTTTATCTGTTAGATTTAGTCCTTATTCTTTTATTAAACTTGAAAAAAAAATAAAAAATTAATTTTTCAGCTTATTTTCCATAATATAATCAAACACTAAAAAATATTTTTCAACTTATTTTCCATGACATTACCAAATATTAAAAAATTATTTACTTTTTAGGAATCTATTTTTCATAGAAACCACATTCCAACAAATAAATAAGGCCTTAATTTTCCTCATCATAACTTTCTTGGATAATTTAATTCTATATAGAAATTAATGCATTTATTTAAACCAAACACAAAATGTTGTTTCTAGATAACCAAGGTCCAAGAACCTAGTTAAAAAATCTAGTGACATACAGACCATATATGTGTGTATGTGTGTGTGTGTGTGTACGCATACATGCCCATGCCCCGCCGTGATATTTTTTCTATCATTACACTAGTCGCCAGACCTAAGTTGTTTGGGTTTAGTACGGTTGCTACACCCAAAATGCTTGGGTCTGGCATGGTAATTGTGTGAGGATCTAATTAAAACATCAAATAAAGGCAAAATATCAAAACTATGAAAATCAAGCAAAATTCTAAAAGGTGTTGGCTCTTTTTCCCTTGACCAGCAATACCCACACACGAAAAAAATATTGTGGACATACTATGCAATTCCTAATGATTCATTTTGGCTATCAAAGTTTTATCACGGATTATCTAATCCTAATTCAAGGCCTTTTGATTTTGATTTCCTAGTCAAGAGTGGATTCAGGAAAATAGGTACTAGAATGGAAAAAAAGCTCTAAACATGGATAACGTATTAGAAGTTTAGGGAAAGTTACACTATGACCCTCCAACTTTTAAATAAACACAAATCGTCAAATCCAAGCGCCTTGAGTCTAGCACGACTTGGGTCTAGCACGACTTGGGTCTAGTATGGTTGCCAGACCCATGGCGCATAAGTTTAACAACCATGCCAGACCTATAGTGTTTGGGACATGTTAGAAGTTTAGGGAAAGTTACATTATAGTCCTCCAACTTTTAAATAAACGTAAATTATACAATTCTTATACGTCAACAATTGTCCAATTCAATATAGCAAAAATATCCGGGTAAATATTTTGGCTTGTGAGACATCAACACATGCCTCTTGTTTTTTGAATACAACGTGGTTGGAACTTAAAGATTTTTTAAAACTTATCGTCAAAGCGTAGGTCAAATATCTAGTTTGAAATCATAAAAAACAAAATATTAAAGGATAAAACAAAAAGGAAAAGCTAAAAATACAAATAAGAAATAAACCTACAACACAACAATAGAAAAACAAGGAGCTGAAAAGATGAGAAAACCACAGGAAAATGCTTCTATTAACAGGAAAAGCCTTGGCAACAACCCCACAACAAGAACTCCTTTTGCAAAGTAATTGGGTATGCATGCAAATAAAATCACATGTAAATATGTTGCCATAACAAAATAAATGCTTGTTGTGTATGTCAATGAGCTAAAGCCAGATGACTAATTATCCAAAATATGGAATATGCAATGTTATGTTGTTGGTTACAAAGTTATCATGCAAAAGAAATGTGCCACACATGAAAAAAATAGCATAAAATGAACCAATCCAAGAGAGAAGGCCTAAAAATTTATAAAGCAAGCAAATTTAAGACAACAAAGGTTGTTATAATGTAGTTGATTAATATATTAAGGGAACCAAATAATTATAACCAGAAAATTTTGAAGCTATCTAAAGGCTCGAACAATGTTTTTTTTTTTTTTAAGTTGTCATAGCAGTACCTCAACAAAAAAACCACCACGGCAGGCCACAAAACTAGAATTTTTCCAACTTAAACACAACGAGCAGAAGCCAAACCTGATAAGCCATCAAGAGGAAAAGAAATAACAAAATAGTTAAAACGATAATAAAAAAGACTAAAATTGAAACCAAGTAAATTAAAAAAAGGAATAGAAGCTTGATAGAACCAATAAGAAGGCAAAATAATGCCACAAGACCTAACAAATTAAACAAAAAGGAAAGATCTTAAAAAAAAGATGCAAATGATGAAGGATGCCAAATCCAAACTACTACACCTACTCCCTAGTAGAAGAAAAGACATCAAGATAGTAGCACACCACTCTCCCAAAGACAAGAAACATGACATGAAGTGACATAACGCAAACAAAACCAACCACAATTTTTAAAAATGAGCCAAACCAGAACATTAGAAGAAAAAACAGAGGCCAATAAATAAACAATCCACAAACCAAACACAGAGAAAACAAAGGAAAAGAAACTAAAAATCTGGAAACCAAACCCCCATACCTAAATCAAAATCCAATCTACCAAAGTAATAACTAGGCCCTCCGAGATCACGGAAAGATAAAGAACGAAGACAATTGCACCTTGCATTGCTTTTAATGCATGATAATGATTACACACCATCCCCTGTAAGACAACCCTCACACTACTCAACAACCTAGCCAAGTCATTTGAAAACCAACGGCTTCTTAGAGCCCTCGAAGAGGCTCGAACACTAAGCCTGCATGCCCACAAAAAGCCCTAACCCATAACAGGAAAAAAGTGGTTGACTCCCATTTCCTCACCCTACACCTAACATAGAAAGCAACCAAGAACCAAGACAACCCCTACCCAATAACACTCAGTCATGAATTCACCAAGGGCAAAAGAGCAAACCAGCATCACACTGCCATAATCCACAGTGAAAATGTGTTAGCATCCATAGTAAAAGAGCAACACGGTTTAGATTTTATATATATATAACAAATCTAAAAAGATGAAAGGGCTGGACCATATAAGAAAGCAAAAAAAAATAAAAGTATCTCTCTCTTTTTCCATTTCTCTATCTACTTTTCTCCCTCACTTAACTTTATCAAAATACGACACACCAAACCTTTACTTGCTAAAGCCAAGCTCTCCCCTTCTCACTGCCATCTTCCCATCCACGATAGTATATATTCTGACTAAAATTCATTGAACTCAATCATAATGGCCCCTCTTCTCGAAATTTTCTTCTTTTATGGTGATGAATATAACATCCCTACATTGAGGACCACATTTGTAGCATTTTTTAGCTCTCAAAAGCATTTAAAAAACCAACAAGCAACATTAGCAACTCAGTAAAAAATTAAAGATTAGGAAACCATCATTTGAGTTCAGATATGTGCTTACAGGTTATCAATGGCTTACACCATCAGATCTTGGGCTGCAAGGCAGATTAGTCCATGCATGCATGGAAAGAAGTCACTAGGAACTAGTTATTGAGTAGCAATAATGTGTAGCATACACATGCTAGTGATATATTTGGTATTTTTTCTATCTTCTCCTAATATTTTCATCCTTTATCTATATGTTTTACTAATTATGAGGATTTTTATTCTTTAACCATTTTTTAAAAAAACATTGAAGTGCTAGGGTCATAATGTTGTGTGATACTCTGAGGGTGTATATGATGCTGTCAAAGAAATTTTAAGGTGTAACAAGGTTGATGTTCAATATTCTATCATAGGGCTGAGAGGGCAAATTTGTGAACTTAATTGATTGGTTTATTTGGGATGTAATGGTTACTTTGGTCCTGGGTTGGTTTTGTCATTTTTGTTGTTGTGTGTTTGACATGTTGATTGTCGTTGACAAGACTTTTGTCTTTTAAATTTTGATTGTTAGCTTACATGGTATATTTTGATGAAGATAACTTTTAGAGAAAAAAACTTGTTAATTTAATTCATTTTGTGATGATTGAATTTCACAATTATTTAGAACCATCATTGGTTCATTTTTAATTTAACCTAAATAAATTATGTAAGTTTGTCAGGTTATCTAGGTTATATATCGTCTTGTGCAAACATATTTTTTGTTTTTAGATTTTCTTCAAACAAAAATATCTGAATAACTGTAAAAGCATTACTACTCTTATATCTCATTTTTATATTATTTTTTTTATTTCGAATTAATGTTTATTATTGTGCAAGTTATATGTTAATTACCATCTTTTGCATGCATGTATATTTAATCCATGTATAACATGTACATGCATAAAAAAAAACACTTGAGTGACTCCCTTTCCTTTTCTTTTTTACTACCTTACCCTACATGTTTTGACTAATTATACGCAATGCAATGTATTAGATAATTGTTATCTTCGTTTTGTATAGCCAACCCTCCATCCTTAGCCTTGGATTTCTGAGCAAACCAGTTATTTAAATTTCTCAATTACCTCATGGATCTCTTTCTCTTCATTTTCCCTCTTAAAACTCGCCGTGGATGCCCCCCAGCAGCATCCCAATGCAATTTAATTATTTTTCAAACCCATTTTTCTCACGGCAAGGTCTCCTCTGCATCTCCGCGGATTGATTGCTTCAACAAATTCACACTTTTCAAGAGTTGTTCTGACGATCGAGCCCTCTTGACACCCAAAATGCGTGAAATAAGTCAACCACGACAAGCATATTTCTTGTCCCAAATAAATTAAGTATAGGAAAGATACTAATTAATTTGGGCATTTATATTAGGCTCAGCTGGAAAAACCAAATCAGTGGCAACTTGAGCATGCACATATCATTTTCGCTGCATAAATTTATGGCTTTCACTTGCTTCAACATAGCAACCTTCACTTATTTTTCCCACGTACGATATGTTCTTTTCTTCTCTTTTTCCTGTTTCAAATCCCTTTAGAATTCAAATTACATATTATCAGTATGCATTGATCTTCTTTATTAGTGTTTTACAAGGGAAAATGATGCGGCGCCTTCAGATTAAACCTCGTTGCTTCTCAATGGAGACAAAAATCTGTGGACTTTTAATGGGCAGCTCAGTGGTATTCTTGCAAAACAAATGAAAAATAAATAAATATAAACGGTCCACTTGTTTACTTTGCTAAGAAATCGAACTGAATATAACAAATCGAATTTGAAAATAAAATGGAATATGGTTTTTGTTCTTTACCGAAGCAAGCCATGATATTCAGACCAAAGTTGTCAATTCCGTTCCGTTTCGCCCGGAAAGGCCGAAACGTTCCATACCAATTCAAAAAACGGAACAAAACGGAACAAATTTCATCTCATTTTAAATCTCGGTCCGTTCCGGATTTTTCGACTAAATTCCACCCGGAACGTTCCTGTTTCATTCCACATGTTCCATTTCGCTCTTGAAAAGTCATTGAATCAAATTGAACCTTGTTCAATTTAATTAATTAAACCACCCAATTATAAAAAGTTCTTTTTCATTACAATTTTCAATAACAAT
>Ga0325403_1002450_pt1 | contig 16453 bp, 8 predicted proteins | sample PopdelMetagenome_19_FD_205665 | JGI IMG/M metagenome (GOLD analysis project Ga0325403, IMG submission 205665) | Populus deltoides microbial communities from Bellville, Georgia, United States - Xylem-PdKOR-R4 | ecosystem: Host-associated > Plants > Phyllosphere > Stem > Wood/Secondary xylem...
AATAAGTAACAATAAAAAGAATAATGATCAAATTTGATAGATAAAAAATTTCAATTAAAAAATGATAAGGAAAAAGCAAATAACAATTATAAAAATAAGGACCAAAATTAATATAAAAATTAAATTTGAAGGAATGAAATTAAAAAAAAATATTCAAAACAATATATATATATATATATATATAGCAATCAAAAGTTTGAGGACCAAATTTGATATAATCAGCAAATAATATGATATTTCTAAATTTTTCACAACTTCTGGAAAGTGTTTTCCGCTCAAAATGAAAAAAAAATATTTTTTTAGAAATCAAGTTAAATTTTTCTTTAACTGAAAAGTATTTTTTATTAACCAAAAATTATTTTTTGTTGATTAATTTTTTTAATAACAAACAAACAGGATAAGTTAAACGTTAACTTTCAAAAAAAAAATAATAATAAGTAAATAAAAAATCTGAAAGTGCAGGCAACTTATCCAAATCGTGAGGATGACTTCTGCATTATTTTATTCCCAGCTAACCCAAAACCTTATCCAATGGACCCTCCTTCTCTCACTCATAAACCAGACATCAATTTTGCTATCATTTTACCCCGTTGTTATTTGTCTTGCCAATCTCTATTGGATTGAGATACTAAATACCATGGCAGCCATAATCCCATGCCACTATTGTTCTTCCCTGTCTATATCCAAACTTCCCAGAAGCCATATTCCTTGGGGAAACATTAGCCATGTCAATGCTGCTTGGTGGGGTAGGCAGCTCTCTCTCAGATGTTCTCTCAAAAGCTCCCAGAAGGCTCAGCTTCATAATAAACTGGTATTTGTTGTTTTTGTTTGGAATATGGTACCCTTCAATTGAATATATTAGATCTGGTCTTTTCCAACAGATTTATGATATCAGGTTTGACATTTTAATTCAGATTTGAATTACTTATTGAACTTCCGTGTAAAAGAATTTTGAACTGAGCACCTACAAAACCCACAATGTGGTTAACTTGGTAAACAACTTGGGCATCAACTTTTTGTTGTGCTTGTTGCTGTCCTAAATTTCTCAGGCGGCCAAATAATTTCCCTTTCCCATCGCAAGCCTGCAGCCTGTTCCTTTTGCAGCAAACATAGAAATGCCTTGAAAGGAATAATGATAAGAGTTTATTTTATCTTTTTTGTGCAGAATGAAAAGTTATTTCCTTTTAAGGAATATGCAATCTCTATTGCTTTGGCGGTTGGCTTGGTAACAGGAATGCCTTTTGTAGATTGGTCTCCAAACGCTTATGCAGCTAATCCAGCAATGCCTGATCTCTCAGTGTTAATATCTGGACCACCAATCAAGGACCCGGGTGCATTATTAAGATATGCTCTTCCAATTGACAATAAAGCTATAAGGGAAGTACAGAAGCCACTTGAAGATATCACAGATAGTCTCAAGGTTGCTGGAGTCAAGGCACTTGATTCTGTGGAGAGAGTAAGAAACCCTAAGTTTTTCCCTTTTTTCCTCCTTATTTTGGATATATGATGGCTTAACGGTAGTCATAAATTTTCTTTTTGAGTAATATAGAATGTCAGGCAAGCATCTCGATCCCTTGAGCAGGGAAAGAGTGTGATTATCTCAGGCTTAGCTGAATCAAAGAAGGACCATGGAGTGGAGTTGCTTGATAAACTTGAAACTGGAATGGATGAACTTCAACAGATTGTGGAGGGTCGGAACAGAGATGCAGTTGCAACTAAGCAGAGAGAGCTGCTTAATTATGTTGGCAGGTGAGTTTTGTACTAGAATCATTTTGCTAAGGATTGAGCTTCTTGATTTCTTCAAAATGGGTAAAGTGCTTGAAGACCCAACTTTTCTCCTGTTGCATTTCAATGACATATGCTTTTCTCTGTTAGTACCATACCATATTTTATTTTGTTGCTGCTGCAATAAGACGATTGCATGATTGCATCTAATGGTTTGGCATGGATGCCACTTTAGATGTACGGAATGGTGAAACTGTGATGAAGTTATAAACGATAAAATATTTGTCAAATTTTATGTCGCAGGAGTGATTGTGGTTCATCATATCATGTTGAATCTAATGTCAAATTACAGAAATGGAGAAGTTTAGCGAAGTTTGCAACCTGATAATAACAAAATCAATTCATGTCACTGAATCTGATTTTTAATAACAGCCAGGAAAAATTTGTGAAGTTTGCAAGTTGGCTTCTCACAATATCTTTAGCCTAGTAATAAATATTCATCTGAAAGAACAGCCATGAAGAATACTAAATAGAGGTTTTTAAACATTTGATGTTTCTCCATGAGGTGTTTACAAGCTGATATTGATGTACGATTGGACAGTTGGGGGATGTTGCTCAAGGATTAAGGCAACTTAACACCTAAGAGGAGGGTGAATTAGGTGTATCATTAATTTCTACAAATAATGCAAATTACTTTAAGTAAACACAAGAAATAAGGGAGAGAGTTTGCAAACTTGTTTTTAGCATGGTTCGGCAAGTCTGCATCCACACTTCAAGTACCAAAGTATACTTGAGTATTGTATTTCTTCACTAGTCCAAGTTCAAGAATACAATAGTCATTTGATGAATCCACATCAAGATTTTTACACCACTTGAAAATATTTTCTTTTCAAGATTTTTCACTACTCTCTTCAAGATTTTGTCCACTTAAAGATATTCTCTCTTTAAGATTTTAACCACTTAAAGATATGTCATTTTCAAGATTTTTTCATTGGTGAAATTTCCATTTCAATATCAAGAGTTTTTATCTAACTCTCAAAGGTTTATAATAGTATTTTGTTTTCACGAGAATCTCTCAATGGAATGGATATTACAATTGAAGTTCTAATATCTCTACACCTTACTTGATAACACTTATAGGATTTGAAGGTGTTTTAAGTGTAATGAGAATGAGATAGAATATTCTTGTACTAGATTATGAAGGTTTAACAGCACAAATTAGAGTATAATAAACGATTGATGATTTTGAAGTGTTTTTATTTTTAGAATAGCTTGTATATCATTATATGTTTTGAATACTTTTTTAATATAGCAATTAGAAAAGCTATGTATATATGTTTCTTTGAAAAACTAGTTATTTATAGCCGTTATAATCCTACTAATAGCTCAAATGGTCGATCGATTCCTGCAAAATTCTCAAGTGATTATCACTGATGAATAAGAGGTCGACAGGTTCATTTGGTAACACCAAATAGTCGATCGATTCATGTAGAATTTCAATTTTAACATCTTAACCTTGGTGAATTTTTAAAATCATCTATTTTAGATTATATTAGATTATTTATCAATCATTTAATGCATGCAGAGTGAAGTTTGTGAGTTCATTTTAATTGTGTTATCAAGTAGGATATGAAGATTTACATGACCATTAAAATGGACACTTAATCTAAGTCTTCACTTTGCTTCTTGATTGATTTCTTCTTGGATTTCTTGATTGATTTCTTCATGAAATATATCATGCTTTGTTGATATGTTCTTTGTATAAAACTTGTTTAAAACTTATTCTCAACCAACCATATCATTAGTTTATTTTTCATTTTATTGTTATTATAAAAATATGAATGTGTGACATTAAATGTTAACATGGGACTATTTTGGATCTAACTTCTGAGGCTGTTTAGGGCTATATTAACATAGATTTTTGCTGGAATGTGAGGAAAGATGCAGGATAGGTTTCTAGGAGTTACACCTAGGGAAAAAGAAAACAAGCTTCACACCAGGGGTTTATAAGAGTCACATCTAAGAGGAGATTGAGTCACCCAATCAATGCAAATTACTGGAAATTATTTAATATTATTGCATTTAAAGTATAGAAAAACTACATGCTTATATATAGAATAATGGATTCCTAAACCTCGTATTCTTTCTTCACTTACACTTCTCATTTTAGACCTAAGTATAACATTATTTAATATTTTACAAGTTTGTTTAATATAAACATTGATTTGATTTATATTAGGACCCGCTTTTATCCCTATAAATTTCAACTCCTCCTAAACATCCTTAATATTTCACCCCAAACACTTTTTAGACCCTTAATACTTAACCTTTAAATCTTAATCCCTTAACCTTTCTCCCTCAAATTTTATTTTAACCCCATGCCAGATGCAAACGTAGGATTAATAAAATAAAATACAAAATCTCATTCTTTTGTTGCCCACATCAATATTAGCATATGCCACAATGGTTAAAGATTTGGTAATCTTCAAAGCATGATTTGAGGTCAAAGGGCAATAAATTCACAAAACATACCTCCCTGAAACTTTGCTTAGCATTTTCCCTTCTCCATCTTATTTGCAAAGCATCATTTTCCCTTTGCATCTTACGTCTAGGGCACCAACATTGATTTGGTCTCCAACACAACCATATGGTATTCAAATAAATTGAACTTAGAATGACCTCTTTCATGACATCTGGTATGCAACAATACCCCACATGGCTGAAGTTCTTACCTTTGCTACTGTTTTTCCCACTCCCATGATGCTATGGATCACCGACGACAATGTGTCCATGTATGGTACCTCTTTTATAACTGCCTCCTGCATATTACTTAAAAAAAATTGAGGACTTGAAAAAGTTAATCTTCTTAAGATAAAAGCTATTCTCATATATACCCTCGTCATTGACATGCAGCTGAGATCTTCCTGGGGCATTGCATTTCTGCAGTGTTGAAGAGGATATGGTGGAGGGCTTCCCATACGAAGTGCCTGAGGAATATCAGAGCATGCCTGTCTTGAAGGGAAGAGCAACTGTGGATATGAAGGTCAAGGTTAAAGACAACCCCAATATAGACGAGTGTGTTTTCAGGATTATTCTAGATGGTTACAGTGCTCCGGTAACAGCTGGGAACTTTTTAGACTTGGTGGAACGGCACTTCTATGATGGAATGGAAATTCAAAGAGGTAAAATATCTTAGGGAACTACATAAGAATAAAGTTGAATGGTGGATGCATGTTCATCATTTCTCTCAAAATGGTGCTAAAATTGCCTTTTACTGCTTTATAACTTCAATTTAATATAACTATCTAACATAAACTGGAATGTTTCCATTAGTTTGAGATTTTGTTTATGTTAATTCCTTTAAGATTTCCTTGGATGTTTTGCAGCGGATGGCTTTGTTGTTCAAACCGGAGATCCTGAAGGTCCTGCAGAGGGGTTTATTGATCCTAGTACAGAGAAAACTCGGACAATACCATTGGAAATCATGGTGAATGGAGAGAAATCTCCTTTCTATGGGACAACTTTAGAGGTAATAATGCACTCATACATATTTGAAAAGGAATACAAGATCTTTGACAAAAAATTCTTAGTTTTGTTGCATTTTTGTCTCTTCTATAGTGTATACTTTATCTAGGTCCATATTAGAATTGCACTAAATCTATTCTGTAATTTTGGCTCCCTTGAACCTATGGTTCAGTTGAATGATCACAAGATTTTGTGTTCAACTCACTTGAGTCAGCAGTTTTAAGAAAAGTATAACCCCTCACATGGAATGGGTCATGCCTTCCTTTTCTGGTAAGAGCTTTTTGCCTTTTACCACGGGGGCCTTTATATAACTAAACAAATATGTGAGTTTGATTAATCAGTTAGTCATTAGAAAAATATGGCAGATTGAAATTAATAGTGCTGATTGCAGCTGATGAAAAATAAGCATTCCTTGTTCCAGTGATGGATTTTTCATATAGGTGCCTTAATTTGTGTGGTACCACAATGTTCAAATTCTTTTAGTCTCGCTATCTCGGTGGAAGCTTTAATATAGCATTGAAATTGCAACATTGTGCGTTAAAATTTTCATTATTTTTGGGTATTTGGTCAAATTTGCATTGTTTTACCTGAAGGCACATCTTGCATGTTTATTTCATATCTTTTTTCACTGTTCTCTCGTTATTTCAGAAAATATTTGATTTTTTAAGATTCTCTGATATCATTTCTTTGTTTGTTGACAGGAGCTTGGTTTATACAAGGCTCAAACAAGGCTTCCATTCAATGCTTTTGGAACAATGGCCATGGCCAGAGATGTGAGAACTTGAACTTTAAACTCTCTCACATGTGTTTGATGTATCAGGCGATGCCATTATTCTGGAAGTTGACGTGTTTTAAATTTTTAATTTTATATTTGTCAGGAGTTTGAGAGCAACTCAGCTTCGAGCCAAGTATTTTGGCTACTAAAAGAAAGTGAGCTAACGCCCAGCAATGCAAATATATTGGATGGTCGATATACTGTCTTTGGTTATATTACAGAAAATGAGGATTCTTTAGCAGATCTCAAGGTTGGTGATGTCATAGAGTCTATTCAAGTGGTTTCTGGCCTAAATAATTTGGTTAATCCAAGCTATAAGATTGCCGGTTAGTCCATTCAGTATTTGATACTGCTTCTAGGAGTTTGGTGATTACTTGCAATGAATTACCATGATAGATTTTAAGTTTGTGATCTGTTGATTTCATTAAATGACTACAAGCTTTTCATCACCAGGGAATTGTAGCATTCCAGTTTAAAATCTATTTGTTCTTCTCGTTGCATACTCAACCATAAGCGTTATTATGTAATTTGTGGCATTGAATAAATTTTCCTCCATGGTATTGGACTAAGTTTCTGTGCAATAAATTCTGTTTGTGCATCATGTATTCTACTTGAAGATAATATTGATATGTCATGAATGTAAAAAAGCAGGCCCTTGCCTTCACCTCCGTATCACTTTTTAGACGCCTAGTGTTTCTTTGAATGGAAAAAGCAGATCCTTGCCTTCACCTCATCTACTATGGAGCTTTTTAATTCATCATTTTTCTCTATTGGGTAAATTACACTGGCCTCTTGTGGTCTATAATGGTGGTAACACTTAGCATCCCCAGGTTTGATGGTTGTAAAACTTGGCACTCCTGCATTTCACAAATTACAACGTCCAAATTCGAGTACTTCCCTTCTAGTCAAGTTCACCATCCTGTACAGCATGGCAAGTCATCCTCACAGTCGAGTTTTTCTTTGTATTCGTGAAGCCATACAAGCTTAGCTACCATTATAGAAATCCATGAAAATCAACATAAAACCTATCTGTATTAATAAAGCAGAAAATTACTCCCAAGATCTTTAGTTTGAATTGAATCTCCTTCAATTGATATCCACAATCTCAACGGACCTTTCCATGTCTTTATGTAACAACCTTAACTATCATTCCTTTGCGTATAATGTGAAACTCACAATTCATTCGACTGAGAGGTAATTGTCGCTCTATAAAAGGTTCAATCCTAGATGTCTTTCCCTTGGAAGATTTAATTTGACATCACGTAAATTGACACAAATGATGGGACACTATAATGTCATACCGAGGAATAAACTAGGATCTACGGAATCATCTAAGAATTTCTATCCTCCTAGACAATCTTTAGTTGTGCTGCTGCTGCTGGTGCTGCTGCTGCTATACCCTTCGAACTCTAAGGGCATGTTGCCAGCTATATTCCGAGCATGTTCACCGACTATAGGGCCAAACAATCAGCTTTTATGACCGACTATAGGGCGAACCAATCAACTCTAAGGGCCAAAAAAATGTTGGTTGAGTTAAGTTATGACTAATCAGCCTGCAATTCAATAAACGATCGCTCAATATTTCTCATATTAAGGTATATTCGATAACTAAACTTCAATATGCAATCAATCACGAGGGTCAACAACTTCTTGCACCTTCATTGAGTGGAAATTAGACTGAATTCGGTGCTCGATTACACTAAGACTGACTTGAATTCGGTCATATTAGGTGCACATACATATCTTCAAGAGTTTACTCAACCACCTCATGTTCAGCAACTTGGATAATTTGAGGTTCCTCTCACTCAACTTTTTGGAACTTCAATACAATCCTATCCACGTAATAATTTCAGCACGTCTCCAATTACACTGGTGAGAAATTCCACTCCTACATCATATCATAGTAGGACGCAATAATTGCTCAGCACGTCTCCAATAATTGCTCATAGAAGGGCAACTATTTTTTAAAAAAAATTTGAATTTGAAATTTTTTAAAATTAATATTTTTTTAGTGTTTTTTTTTATTTTTTTGATGTGCTGATATTAAGAATATAAAGAAAATTAAAAAATATTATTTTGATGTATTTTTAAGTGAAAAACACTTTAAAAAATAATATTTACCACACTTCTAATTAGTTTCTTAGTAAATAAAAAATAAATGGACCTATGAAACAAATTTATGTTTCTCATATAAAAAAATTAGTAATATTAATCACTGTGATGTGTCTCATTCATAACCATTGTTCCAATTGAAGTTATTTCAAATTTTGTAAGATTTGTAAGTTGATTTCTTATTGTGAAAATAGTTGGTTGAAAACTATAACATATAACTTCATTTGGATACATCCCTAATGCCTTTATGCATCTCTTACATTCCTATCGGTTTCTATAGCCAACCACAAACTAGCATATTAATGTATCAATACAACATACACAATCGTATAGGTATCCATTTTATAGATCAGATGGATTTATATGATGGTTACAAGAAGTTGTGGCAAATTTCAACTAACCGGCCATGTGGCTCCTGAAAAAGAATCTCACATCAACATATAAATATTTTTAATGCTGATGTGAAGGCTTTATAAATAAATATAGAGAACACTTTAATACAACCTACCACAACAATATAATGGTGGTCAACCAGAGTCATACAAATCATATTAGATTAGTTGAATCACACATAATAAAATTTATTAGAATAAGTCTAATAACACATGGATGTAAATAATTGGGGGGGTAAATTCTAGGAAAATCTAAAGCAATTGTTAATATAGTAAGGGTGTTGAATGTGTATGCCTTTTATTATAGGATGGTGTTTCCCAATGTATCAGATGTAATGACAAACATAGCCTAACCTTTAATGTAATTTCTCTTGACATACTAATTATTCTTCAGATATATAGACAACAACAGGCTAACTACTTAACCCTATAAAATTAAATCCCACACAATAACCTACTACTAGAAAATTCTATTCCCCGCTAACTATTTGACAGTAATAGAACCTTGATTCCTTTGCATAACAATTCTCTATTATTGATCAATAATAGAGAAGAGGGACATAGTTGAACTAGCCCAATATTTAAAAGAGATAGGGCTAGAAATAGGATAAATAATAAGACTTGTTTACAATCATTTATACTCTGAATGTGTTGATAAAATGTACACAATCTCTAAACGAAGAAAATTTTTTAATTTTAAGTAATTTTCTAGGAAAGATTACCAAACAACAAGGGAACACATCATTAAGTCACATATCGATATGACGAAGACTCAACCAACCCTACTGTAAAGCTAAGGTTGTTTGATACTTCATTAACCAAAACAGCTTTACAATGGTTCTCCACACAACCACCCAACTCAATTAATAATTATCAAGAGATAAAAACTCATTTCTTTGAGTACTTATATAGGATAAAACTAAAAGTCACATTGGATAAACTAGCTAGAATAGTCGAAGTAAGGTTATAGAAAGTTGTACCTTATAATTTAGAATATTAAAAACTAAGCACATTATAATTATATATGAGTAAGGGTGCATAAGTTACTATTAAAAGAAATATAGCGGAATATAAATAAAAGGTTCATAGGAATCAATTATTTAGATATTTATACCTTCATAGATGATGTTACCATTATGAGAAGATGCTAAAAAAACAAGAAAAAAAAGTACTACAAAGGACTTATGCTATTAGATATTCAAATAATGTCATGAGTGCTCACTCATTGATTGATTCAAACTCTAATGAATACTTTGAGGAGGTTCAACAACATCTCAAATTAGTAATTGAAATCAAGGATGAAGGACCTTTAAGTTAAAAACATTGAGAAAGTCAAAGGAGGCTACTAAATCTGGTAGTAAAGACATTGAGAAAGTCTAAGAAGGCTACTAAATCTGGTAGTAAAGAAGTAAAGGGTAGTTGAAGACAGAGTAATCTTTTAACATCAAAAGAGATGAAGAAATCTTCAACCAATTGATTCTTGAATGGAAAGTTAAGCTCTTTGAAAATCACATGATCTTTACTATTAATAAAATTAAGGGAAAGAAATATTTTAAATGGCATGACTCTTAGAACTATGACACTAACAATTATGTAGCCTTTAAGAACCAAATCTAAAAGGCTCTAAAGTTCGGACACATCAATTTTCTATACAAAGATATAAAGATAAATAAAGATTCATTACCATAAATAAAGTGTGGTCAATAGGTTTATGAGAAATCCTGATAAAGTTTACTAGCAAACCATAAAATGGATACTCTATTATCTTAGAGATACTACAAATGTTAGCTTGGTATTTGACAAGTGTAGTAGCATTAGAAAAAGTGTTGAGGGGTTTATAGATTTAAATTATGGTGGTGAATTGAATAGGTAGAGGTTACTAACATATTATGTTTTTACTCTTTTGAGATGTGCCATTAGTTGGAAAGCAATTTTGCAATCTAGTGCTACCTTGTCTACAATAGAGATTGAGTATATGGCATTGATAAAGGCAATGGAAAAAGCTTTATGGTTGAGAGTTTGGTTGATAATCTTGGTATGAGTTGACTGTTATACATTGTGATAGCCAGAGTGTTATTCATTTGACTAAGAAATAGATGAATCATGAAATGATCAAACATATTGATGTCGGGTAACACTTTATTCTAGATATCATGTCACAAGGTATTATATCAATAAAGTTCAAGCATTGTTTGGACTTGATTGGCTTGTGTAATACTTAAAAAGTGCTTGGTGGAGACAATGAAAGAGAAGTTTAAGTTTTATAAGTTGACTCAATTTAAGATAATGTGGAGATTTGTTGATTTTGTTTTAAATTATAAGCTTAAGTGAGAAAAGAAATACCTATTTAGTTACTTCATATGAAAAATCTAAAGTCGTCATATTTTAGGGTCAATGCTTATTTATGAGTGCTTTCATTCTCTACATTTTAATGGCTCAAGAGAAGAGAGAAAAGGTAAGTTTTGGGTTACTTTGAGATTTTAGGTGAGAGAGCAATTTTGTGTGACACTTTATAATATCCTACTTTCTCATAGTAAATTTTTATAATCGTCTCGACCGTGGAGTAGGTATAAGTTATCGAACAACTTAAATTCTTTGTATGTTCTTGTGTGATTGATCGTGCTTCTTCTTTTATATTTCTCTATTTGCCAATTAGTTTGATATTTTAGAGCTATTTCAATTACCAATGAATAATTTGAAATTAGCATGCTATAATTTATTTTGAATCATTATGCTAAATTTTCACACTACATCATGTCACACCATGAGTTTTATATCATTGAGTGATTAATACTTGTGATTTATGTCGATAAATGTTGCAATGACTGTTATAGTTCAATATTATCAATACCAATGGATAAACTCCTAGATTGATATATTTGTTCTTTGAGCTTGTATGTTTACTTGATCATCTAGAGTGTTGTTTTGCAAATTGTAATATTTTTAAATTTTAAAAGATGAAGTATCAATCAATGATGGGCATGCGGTGTTAGAATTTAACTTAAATATGAGCTAGCATGATTGTGGATTTTATATTTTAATAAAAGACGGATTGAAGATAAGGTTTAGAAAAAAAAAATAATAGGTCAAGTTTATAGCTAAATTACTATCCATTAAATATTGTGAGCTATGATGTGTCCCAATTAAATAAATAGGTGTGATGGTTTGTTTCTTACTACATGGTTTATTATAGAACAAAAGATACTATATTATTATTAATTAGGGCTCATGGTTTGCCTCAATCAAATAAATAGGTGTGATGGTTGGTTTCTTTGTACATGGTTTCAAATAATTAGGGCTCATGGTTTGCCTTAATTAAATAAATAGGTGTGATGGTTTGTTTCTTGGTACATGGTTTATTATAAACCCAAAGATATTATTTTATTATTAATTAGGGCTTGGTCCTCTCTCGCATCCTAATCCTAGAATATAAATAACAACTTATAAATGCTAGTTTGTTCTTTTAAAAACTATGATTAGATTCATTGAGAGTAAGCGTTTGTTTGATATTATGATATATAATGCTTTATAAAAATATTTTCTAATTAAAAAAATTAATTTTTTTTAATTTTAAATATAAATACCCATTAAAATTATTGAAATGTGTTTAAAAAATATTAATTTAATATCTTTTTAAATTTAATATATTCTTAAAATATATTTAAATATAATTTCAAACACAAAAATAAATAATATCTCAATACCTTGCATGACATACTTAAGTATGACTCCCCTCGCATTTACTTAAAAAGAAGAAGAAAAAACACTGTTCAATCGATTACATAAAACGAAGCAAGAACTGAGGTGTGACTTTTAAGAAATAAAACAGAATCCATTGTCCAAGAAAGACAGGGATCGCAGAGCTCCTCTTTAGCATATAGCCTCTGCAGACTACACCCCCAGCTCTTTAAAGCCAGTGTCTTGAATTAAACAAGAGGCGAAGTGGTCAATAGGATTCACTGTCGATATCCTGATGATATTTAATTCATGGAGGAAGTCTTTCACGGCCCTCGATACCTGCGAAAACAGAGACAACCTTGAGGCTGATCAGAAGGAATCATACCTCCACCCTTGGACGTGTCAATTGCCTCTAACATGGAGACAACCTCTTCCATCTCTGGCCGTTTGTCTGGATTAGCATCCCAGCATCTCTTCATTACATTTCCAAGAGCGCTCGGGCAACAGCGAGGAATTTCTGGCCTTAGATTCTGTTATAAACGTTTGTTTACTTTTCAGCTTTCTATGATAGCAGTGATTGTTAAAATTATTATAAACATAAGACTTCCAATAACTGGTAAAAAAAAGATTACTAAGTATCTATAGAGAGAGGGGGGGGAAAGAGAGATGTTATTAAGATAGGGCAAAGATATTTAAAGCTTGGCCACTTGAGTAAAAAGAGGAAAGAAAGGATGGTAATTTGACCAAAAAAAGCTTGGTTGTGAGAGGAGCAAGAAAAAACTTTCAAAGGCTTGGCTGTTGAGCAATTTATAGTTTTACAGCAGTAGGTGAGGTTCAAACATTGCAGAAAACCATGTACAGCATTTAAAACACTTCATCTACCTGTCGAACAACAGCAGATGTCACTTCTGAGAAGCTGAGATCGGGATATGGCATGTCACAGCAGTATATCTCCCACAGACAGATACTAAAACTGTACACATCACACTTTCTATTATATGGATTGCCATTGAGAACCTGCTCAATCACAATATTTTGATGATCGATAAGATAAAAATGTTATCAAAGCTGAAATGAATGCTTGGAAATTGCTAACTTAAGCGGTCTCTATTCATTGACAATCAACCACTTTTAGCCTGAAATTTCAAACGATAACAATTTCAGTAATGCATATAATCCTTCCAACTATTTTCACCCCCCCCCCCAATTCACCATATTGAAATGTCAATCTCCACCGGCGAAAGAATCTACGTTATTCATCTGAAGCATGCAAGTAAAATTAAGAAACAACTGTTCTTCATGGCCGAACTTGAGTCTTGAATTCACATTCTCGATTATAACACTATTGTTTCAATGATAAAGCACTTTAATACTGAATTGTCAAGAAGCAGAGGCCTGTGTGGCTTCTAAATTTATACCTCTGGTGCCATGTACCCAAGGGTTCCAGTCTCGCCGGTCATTTCATTAGGATTTGATGCCTCAAGGCGAGCAACTCCAAAGTCAGCTATCTTCACTGTACGTGTCTTATCCAGAAGCATGTTTTCAGTTTTAACATCTCTATGGACAATCTTCTTTGAGTGGAGATAGCTCAACCTATAAGGAATTCAAGAAGGCAGCTTCAATAATTTCGAATTGCATAGCATGCTTCAATGGCAAAAACGGAAAACATCCGAATGGTTAGAAGGTCAAAATAAAATACAAATGGGCATGAGTATCTGACCCTCGTGCAAGATCTAGTGCCATTTGAATAACCACTTTGAATGCAAGCTTCCTTCTCCAATTCTTTATGAGGTAAGATTTCAAAGCACCCCCAGGGCAATATTCGACAACAACACAGCAAATATTACTTGGCATGCCAATGTGACCATTCTCTGTTTGTATGTTTAACTCTGATGAGCCGATTGTAGCTCCAATAAACTGCAGAAGGAGTATGGCTTGATTCAGAGAAAGTAGATATAAACATGAGAGAAATCCTCATCGAAGATGTAAGACGGGTACTTGAAGAGAATACATATTGAAATACTCCAGAAATGCTATGGAAATGTTACAGTACACTTGGCAAAACTCATTCGCTTCGCCACTCAAAATAAAGAAAACTCCAAAAAACGCACCAAATTATATAAGCCAGTTGCATTTTAAGTATCCAAATCAGGGAAGCATAAGTATATCACGTCATTGCTTTGAAGTTCGAAATTGATTATCCGTGATACTTTGAATGATAGAACAAGTTGCATCCTTTATTGTGAAGGTTCACATGCATCTTTTAAAGATGGAAGGCAGGTTGAATGTTTTCAAACTTTTTAGTCAGTGTCATATTATCTGTGGAAATCAAGAGGAGAGAAGGGTCATGCATGAAACAAAATCTTACCTTAGTCACGTTGGGATGGTCAAGCTTGTGCCAAACGACAACTTCTTGCGTAAAAGCTGCTCTAAGAGAAGCTATCTCGGCATCTGACCGGTGGCCTTCCTCCCCCCAGTCGAGAAGCTTAACTAAGCCAGAGGAAGAATATAAAACTCAACACGAGAAAATAGGAAAAAAGAAAAATAATGATAGTGGGGCAAGGCTTTTCTTAATTAGGTGTTTAGGTGGAGCACTTGGCAGTTTCATATCCAAGGTAGATATCACTGGAGTTGATCTTAATTAATTCTCAAACCTTTTATTTCCAGAAAGTAAGCCAAAACATGACAGAAAAATAATTAAACAATAACAATAATAAATTTGGACACATGAGAGTTGAGGTTAGAAAAAGAAAAGGCTAACGGAGATGCTGCTGCGTCCAACTGCCAAATCATAAAATCTCGTGAAATCACGGATTTCTGCAAGGATCCAGGAACAAGTTAAAGAAAGCAAAACACCTTTCCTTTTCCTCTTTTACCCAACTGATGAGATGGCTAATGTAAATTATTTGAATTTACCTTCTTTAATGTACGAGCATTCCTCAGCAACCAAGGAAAAACAAGCTCTAATGATCAACATGTTTATGATTTCAAAGGATTTTATCGCTTTTGATGCATATAAAGCCAAGGGTAAACTATATAATGACGCCTCCTCGTAAAATTAATTAATATTTTTAACTTTTTAACAAAGCCAAAGGGCACATCCTAGCTTCTGATAGCAAATTAGAAACCAAATTACATCAAGATAAATAACATTAATTTCACAAACTAAAACACGTTCAAATTATATTGATGTAGCGGAGGAGGAGGAGGAGGAGGTGTGGCGGAGTAAGAAAGGCATTTGAAGAATAAGAAAGGGAACACATGTACAAATATGAATACACACACACACACATGGAAACGTACCAGCAACATCTTGGCCATCATAAATGCCACGGTGAACGGTGCCAAAGGTGCCGCGAGCTATAACACTTTTGATGATGAGCTTGGAGGGGTCAATCTCCCATTCTTGTCTTGCTATGGTGGGACTGTTATTGTTATTGGCGAGTCTTGGGGTTTCTTCAATATCTCCTTGTCCATCATGATCTCCATCTTTCTTGTTTTTGTTTTTTTCCATAGTACATGCCCTACTCAAATGCCTTTGCAGTTGCTCGTCCAAGCTCTTGAGATCTATTTGATCTGCTCTCACATACCCACCATCGCTCTCACTCTTCTGGTCCTTCATCTCTCTCTTCTATTTCTGGAATTAGATAGACCAAAAGAAAACTTTGAAGTGCGTGCGGGCGCAAACCGGGACAGAGACAAACCGTAACTACCTGCGGACCTACGTGGGTTTTTGTTCTATAGAATTTCGAGGGCGGTATAAGGATATGCTAAATTTGTGATACTGATGACGACGAGGACGACGACGACGTTGTTGTTCTTGTAAATTTTAATCATGGCAAGCTAGTGAGCTATCGAAGACTAAAGAATTAGTCGTAACACTCTTCAATATGGTCGGGTTCCCACGCTTTTATCTCTCTCCCTCGCGTCACGCGCACACGTCTAGCTATCACCCAGCCCACAGAAGTACCTTATCGAAGTTTAGTTTTCCCCCTCCTCATTTCCTGTCTATGGCCCTCCAACCGTACCATCACTCGTAATTATTATTATTTTGGTTTAACCTAATTTGTTTTTCGTTTTTAATTATTTTTAGACATAGTAAATTAATAAGTTAACAAGATTATAATAATATAATTTTTACATGATTTAATTTAAAATTTAAATTAAAAAAATATATTCAATTTTAATCATTACACCAAGTTTATAATAATATCAAAAAATATTTTATAATCTAGATATTATTTTT
>Ga0325403_1002451_pt1 | contig 16450 bp, 10 predicted proteins | sample PopdelMetagenome_19_FD_205665 | JGI IMG/M metagenome (GOLD analysis project Ga0325403, IMG submission 205665) | Populus deltoides microbial communities from Bellville, Georgia, United States - Xylem-PdKOR-R4 | ecosystem: Host-associated > Plants > Phyllosphere > Stem > Wood/Secondary xylem...
TCCATTATTTTATTTCTGTCAGATTAGTTCCGAGATGACAATAGCCAGACCAAAGACAGCACAGCATGCTTCAAATGAATTTCTAACATTATTCGACTTTAGACTATTAATCAGGTCTGATCAAGGTGGAAGCTCACCATTGAATCATGGTAGATATATAAAGCTTGAAGAAAAAAAAAAGACTTCTCGGACAGCGATTGGTGTTTTGAGAAGGAGGGAGGGGCTAAAAAGTAGTGGAAAGACGCGTGTAGCAAATTCACTCGCCTTGGAAACGCTTGTGACCTTGTGTCAGTGTGAATAACAAGTAATAAGAGGAACAATTGTCCTCAGAAAATCCTCGTAGAATAATAGAGAATTATAGCTGTGAGAATTGAGATTACTCACATTTCACATAAAAAAGGCAACCAGAGGATCCACACACACTGTGTTGTTATACTATAAAACTAAAATATCCTTTTATTTTGCTGTCGTTTCGTTACTGTACACTAACACACAATCAACGGTGAATTGCGTTGTCACCATACACTATAATCTATAAAAACTTTGGTTTTTGAAGTTTTTTTTTTCTAAAAAATTAATTTGTTCTTTAAAGTTTTTTATTTTTATATTTTTGAACCCAGGTGTTCATGCTTGGGTTCTAAAATTTTATTCTTTTCTCGTATTTTAGTCCCTGGACGTTGACAAAGTCCAACTTGGTCCTCAAATCTTTTGCAAAAGTTCATTTTGGTCCCTAAAATTTTTTATTTTTATATTTTATGTCCCAATAATTTTAAGTGTTTATGTTTTGATCCTAAAAATTCATTTCCCTCACATTCTGGTCCATTAATGTTAGGAGAGGAGAGAGAAAGATTTTGATTGTTCACATTTCAACATAAAAAAAAAAGAATATTGATGTTAATCGATTCATCTTAGAAAAGAGACTTTAATAAATATGGTTTTCTCCTTTAACCTTGTTGAAAAAAAATAGAGCGGAGTACATAAAGTTTTTTTTTTTATTTGGTTTGATTCTTAGTTTTTAAACTGATTAAAGGGTGTAATGCAGTTGGAAATGAAGCTACTAAGGTTCATATGGTGTTTTTAGGTAAAAACAAGTTGAGATTTGGGTTTTGAAGGTCCTACAACTCAAACCCTGAGTTTTCAATAGATAACACATTGTCTGTCAGGTAGACGATGCATCATCCATTTTATTTTAAAAAAAATATGACGTTCATTCTTTTGTTTTTTTAAAAAAATACGCACCTCGGCTGTTTCCTTTTAGGCCAGGTGTGTGGACTTGTCTGTAAAATTCTGGTTATTTTTTTTCTTCAAAATATTAAATTTTAACCTGGAGATTGAATGAGTTAAATTAAATTGAGGATGTAGAATTAAATAACAAAGATGCAATTAAAAGAAATAAAAGAGAGTATGGTATTATTGTTGGAAAAGAAGAAAAGATGGGGTCAAAATATAATTATTAAGCAAAATGGGGTTGAATTGTAAATGTTAAAATATTTGATTATAAATACTCAAGTTCTTCTAAATACATCTCACATCAAAATGCTCCACAAAATGCTAAATACACCTCACATCAAATTCAAAAATAAATTTTGCATGTCTTTGCTAAAAATGTTCAGTCTTCAATTCGTCATGAAATTGGTGATGCAAGATTTTGTTTAATTGTTGATGAAGCTCGAGATGAATCTAGAAGAGAGCAAATAACCCTTGTTATTAGGTTTGTTGATAGAAGTGGATTTATACGAGAATGATTTTTTGATATAGTTCATGTCAAAGATACAATTGCTTCAACTCTTAAGGAAGAGATTTCCTTCTTCTTTTTTTTTTTTTATCTCATCACAATCTTGATGTTCAAAATATTAGGGGCCAAGGGAATAATGGTGTTAGTAATATTCATGAAGAGTGGAATGGTTTGAAAGCTTTATTCATTAATGATTGCCCTTATACATATTATGTACATTGCTTAGCTTATTAATTACAATTGGCTCTTATTGTTGCAGTTAGAGAAATATCTGATGTTCACACTTTCTTTTAGAATGTGATTTTTATTATTAACATTGTTAGTGCTTATTGTAAGCGTAATGATGAATTACGGGCTTTTCAAGCAGCTACAATTGAACATTTAGTTGATATTGGTGAGATTGAAACGGGTAAAGGAGTTAATCAAGTTGGTAGTTTGTAAAGACCTGGAGATAGCAGATGAAGTTCACACTTCAAATCAATTTACAGTATGATAAAACTGTACGGGGCAACTTGCTTGGTTCTTGAAAACATTGCTTTAGATAGATCTACTTATTCTTAACGTGGTAATGCGGCCTTTTCATTTAAGTTGCTAATTTCATTTGATTTTGCATTCATCTTACATATAATGAAGAATGTTATGGGAATTACTGATGTGCTTTGCCAAGCCCTGCAACAAAAATCTCAAGACATTTTAAATGCTATGCATTTGGTGACTACCACAAAGACTTTAATTCAGAAGTTAAGAGATGATGGTTGGGAAACTCTTTTAAAAGAAGTGACATCATTTTGTAAGCATATAGACATTAAAATTCCTGATATGGATGCTTGTTTTTCTAGTGTGGGACGATCTTGCCATAAACAAATATTAGTAACAGTTAAACATCACTATCAAATTGATATATTTACAGCTATTATTGATCAACAATTGCAAGAGCTAAATAGTATATTCAATGAGCAGACAATCGAGCTTCTTAAATTGAGTACAACTTTAGATCGTAGAAACAACTATAAATTATTCAATGTCTTTGGACACACCACAACTATATGCCCTAATAATAAAGTTGATAAACTTTTAATTATGAAAGAGTCTAAAAGGAAAAATGGTGTTGTTAGAACAATCTCTTTAGATAACAAGCAAAATTAGTTCCAATGGCATGAAGTTGTTAAAAGAAACAAAGACTCTAAAAATGATAAGAATGGTCAGTCTACATCTGGTGTGTAAATCTGATTGTAATACAGTTAAGACTAAATTTTTTGTTTCTGTTTTGAATAGCCCCCAAGGAGGCAAAATAAAGGAGAAAAGGAATACTTGTGCTATTTTGGCTCTAAGTACCGTTGAAATTGCCAATTGTGAGACCACTAATAGAAAATCTATCTAGGTTTCTTTGTGATGCAACCATATTATTCAATAGTTTCACCTATATTTAACTAGTGTTTTGCCTATGTTTTATATATAAAATGCCTTGATATTCTTTGTTTTATGTTTTGAAGGCACTTTTGGATGAAAGATGCAAAAATGAGTAAATTGGAGATAATTGGCAGATTTAACCTTCAGTTGATGTTTTGTGCAAAGCGTGAGCTCTAGAGGTTGAAATGAAGTGATTCTAGTGGCATTAAAAAGATAACATCCATACCTTTTTGGAAATCTAATTCAAGAAAATAAAATAAGGAAGAGCATGGAAATCGCAGCCTTCAAAGTCAAATCTCGCAATCTGCCAGTGTTGACCTTCGGCCATTCCAACTTGAATATCTGGAGCTATAGAAGTCCAATTGATACAAAATCAATTGTTTTGGATTCACGACTCAAAGGTATATAAACGCTCTAAATTTCAGCCAAAACCGATGTCATATGAGGGAGATATGATTTTTCAAAGATGACATCTGAATTCTGCCAGCAAACAGGTTTCGTGAAGAAAGGAGTCCAAATTACGTTCTGAAGCATCTAAACCGATATCCAAGTTTTTATTTCAGCAATTTAGCTCCTCTAAGTCAAAACTTGAAGATTTCATGCAAGGCTATTTCTTTTTTTTTAGGAAAATAGTTATTGAAGTACTTAAATGTAAACAGTCTATTTAATGGAGGACTATTTTGTAAAATAGAGACCTAGGGTTTCCTAAGATATAAAAAGAATGAGAGAAGAGAAGGGGGGTAGCCAGCCAAGAAGAGAAAAACGCTCCCTTCCTCTAAGAAACCCTAAATTATGCATTCTTCCTTTTTTTTGATTAGTTGTTCAACAAACATACAAGGCTAAACACTTTTTCTTTGTTGCAAGGACTCGAAAACCTTCGAATTTCAAGAACTGTGAGATTTATTTTACCTTTTATTTTCAATTTATATGATGAATATGTTTGTTCTCCTATGCTTATTTTTCCTATGATTGTTTATTTTAATTGCTAGAGCGGACTCTAAGTTATTATTGTAGACAATCTATTGCTAAGTTTGATATCAAAACTAGAGTTGTGGTATAAGAACTTGTGAAGCAACTGAGTTTAATAATTGTGGCGGATCTACATTATTAATCTTAAGGAGAACATTCAATCAAATCAAACATAGACTGCAAACATTTATGTTTTCTTGATTAATCAACTTATCTAGTTCTTAAGGCTGCCATTAAATTAAATTACTAGTGCAGACACTGTGGTTGTTTGATGGTTAAGGTTAGTTATACGACGGATCCGTTAACCAACCAATGTTAAGAAGAGATAAATATTCAGAATATAAATTGATGTTTCGTTTCCATGATCAGTTCTGATTTCTATAGGTGGATGTGTGCTTGTGACCAAGGTTTGTTCTCTTGATAATTTTTTGATTTTATTAAATTTCATTTGATAGTTTTCTATTTTCTTTTGCTTTAGCCTAGATAACGTCCAAACCCCCTCAAATTACATATCATCTAGCATAAAAATCTGACTTGAACTTCCTTGTGGGATCGACCCCTTACTTGCTCTATACTATCTTGTGTGTTGTGTTTGAAGCTAGGATAATTAATTTGTGCGACCGCGACATCGCAACACTTTGACTACAAATGAGTGAAATAGGTGTAAAGAGGAGATGGATATTGAAGTTAGGGCAGGTGACATTGATGGGGACTGTACTAATCAAGAGTCTATGTTTTCAATTTCGGTAAGTCCTTCTCATCAATCTCCTTTGAATTCGGTCAACAAAGAGTATTAATTAATTAGTAAGTAAGGCTAAAGACTATCTTGAGAGAAAGAAAAGGGGCAAAAAAAAGGAGACCTAATTCCTCGCAAAGGGGCAAGTCGAGACAATCGTTGTGTTGTTTGTCTTATTATCTTTATTTTCTATATATATATATATATATATATATATATATATATATATATATATCAGTAGTTTGTTAGAGGTTTGAATGATCCCTTAAAGCATTCAAAATTGCTTTGTCTTGTCCAAAAGGAAAGTGTGGCTCTCTTTGGTTTGATTGAGACTCAGTTTAGAGAAAGAAATATAAAAAAATGTCTCTAGTCTTCTTCTTCTTCAGAACCAGTCATTCTTGAACAACTATGATTACTCATGTCATGGTCGAATTTGGGTATGTTGGGCTGCTGGTGTGGTTAAGATGGATATGATGGATTGCTCGGATCAGATTATTCATGTTCGTGTTACTATGTTGGATATCAATACCTGTTTGAACACCTCAATCGTTTATAGAGACAATAGTCCATCTATAGATGAGACTGATATTGTAAGACATAATGATAGTTAAGAGTCCACCCCTTGGATTCTTATGGGCGACTTTAATGCTATTCGTTCTATAGATGAAAAGAAAAGTGGAATTATGTGGTCTGTATGGTAGAATGATCTCAATAAGTATCTCACTCAATCATGTTTGGAGGATCTTCGATTCACGAGCTCTATGTTCACTTGGACTAATCGGTAATGTGATAATCCTATTTTGAAGAAATTAGACCAGGTGCTTGTTAATGTGAAGTGAAAGTGTGAGTTCGCGAGTTCTGAAGCTTTTTTTCTTCCTTTTGGTATCTTAAATCATTCTCTGATGTTAGTTAAGCTTGCAAACATGTCTAAAAGGAAAGTTCCTTTCAAGTATTTTGATTTTTTGGTTGATCATCCCTAATTTCAACAGACTGTTGCCAAAGCTTGGGAGGAGAAAGTTACTGGTACTCCGATGTTTATTTTGTGTAAAAAGTTGAAGCATGTTAAAGGTGTTTTGAGAGACTTTAATAAGAAGTTCTTTTCTAAGATTTTGAATAGGGTTTTGTTAGCAAGGAAGGCCATGAAAGATGTCTAATGTCTGATGTAGTAGATTCCTCTTGATTTGGATATTCATAAGGCTGAGTTTATATTGGTTAAGGAGTATGTGAGACTTGCTCAAGGTGAGGTCTTAAAAAAAAATATCGGGTTCAATGGTTGAATCTAGGTGATAAGAATTCAAAGTTCTTCTTCAACTCGATCAAGAATCATCAATGCCGAAGTAAAATTCTTTCCATTCATGATGATAATGGCACTTGTATTATAGAGGAAAAAAAGGTAAATGATACAATTGTTAACTACTTTGAAAATCTTTTAGGGGGCTAGGTTAGATTCTTCCATTAATTATTTTCTTATTAGCGAGACCCTTCCTTAACAGTTATCTTCATCTCAAATCATGACTCTTGATAATCTAATTAGTGATGAGGAAATTCAAAAGGTTTTTCTCTCTCTTAAGGATAATAAGGTTCTTAGTCCAAACGGGTTCAGTATGGGTTTTTTTAATAAAACTTGGAGCATTATTAGTCTAGATAATCTTAATGTTGTTCATTCTTTCCTTATTTCTAGCCGGTTACTCAAGCAAGATAATGCTACTTCTATAGCCTTAATTCCTAAGGTTCCTAACCTTACTCAGGTTAAGAATTTCAGGACTATTTCTTGTTGTAACACCGTTTTCAAATGCATCGCCAAGATTATTGCTAATAGAGTTCAAAGTGTGCTTCTAGATTTACTTAGCCTGTTTCAATATTCTTTTATTGAGGGGAGAAATATCAATGACAACATCTTACTATCATAAGAGCTTCTCCATAATTATCATCGAAAAGGGGCCCTTCTAGGTGTTCTTTGAAGATGGATTTGATGAAAGCTTATGATCACTACTATTCCATAAGGTAGGAAGACCTTATATCTCCTTACCTATTTGTTCTTGCTATGGAATTTTCTCAAGGTTGATAGGTCAGTTGGTTAGAAATGAGGACTTTGGATTTCATTGGCGTTATGAAAAGGAGTAATTTACTTATTTGTGTTTTGTTGATGATTTGATGATTTTTTATCGAGCTGAGGTGGGTATGATCTCCTTAATTGAGAATTGCATTGATCAATTTTGGCTAGTTTCTAGTTTGTCTCCTAATCATGACAATAGTAATATGTTTTTGTGTGGTGTTGAGTATAATACTAAAACATGGCTTCTTGATGTTATCGATTATAAGGAAGGGAAGTTGCTAGTCAGGTACCTTGGTGTTCCTCTTATCACTACAAAACTCACCTCTCCTGATTGTTTGATCCTCGTGGACCGTGTTATGGCTAAGGCTAAGAGTTTGATGAATTGCACTCTCTCATATGCAGGTAAAATTTAACTTATTAAATCAATTCTCTTTATTATTTAGGTGTATTTGTCTTCTCCATTAATAATTTTAAAGGTTATTATTGTGAAAATCACTTCTTTGTTATGATGCTTCTTATGGAATAGTAGTGATCATCTAGCTTCAGGTGGTGCTAAAGTTACTTGGGATAAGATTTGTTTGCCAAATGAGGAAGAGGGCTTAGGTATAAAAAACCTAGAGATGTGGAATCAGGCTACAATGGTTAAACACCAATGGAATACACACACTAGATCGGCTCATTTTATTCGGTCATCTTGAATTCATACTTATTGTGAGGTAGGAATATTTGGGAGGTGACTTGTCTAAGGAACTATTCTTGGAGTTAGAGGAAGATTTTTAGTCTTTGTAGTTTTACTCGTCAGTTCATATGCAACCATGTAGGTGATGGTCGTTCTACTTCTCTTTGGTTTGATAACTAACATCTTTTGGGCCCTTAATGAAGTATTTTAGGGAAAGAATTGTCATTTAATCTAGCTTGGGTACAGACTCGAGGTTGAGTTGTATTATAGTTGGTCAAGAGTGGATTTTGCCTTCTACAAGATCTTCTAAGTGGATTGAGCTTATTTAGTGTACCCCTGTTTCTTTTCACCCGAATGATAGGAGGTGTGATATTGTGTGCTGAAAGGATGCTCCTAGAGGTATTTTCTTCATCTGCAATGTTTGGAATGTTATTTGCCCCTTTCATAACAAAATGGAGTGGTGGGAGCTTGTATGGCATAAACATGTTATACTATGATTCTCTTTCATCTTATGGCTTGCTATTCGTGAGGCCCTTTCGATTTAGGATAAGCTTATGTCCTATGGTCTTATTCAGGTTAATAGATGTCTTTTATGTGAGGGTGGTAGTGAAGATGTTGATCACTTCTTTTTTTATTGTCTTATCTCTCAACGCATCTAGTATGATCTTTGCTCTAAATGCTATATTCCTTTCAGACATCGATCTTCGGTTAGTATCATTGCATGGCTTTCTCTTTTGGGTAGAGGTAGCTCTCTTAAATATCTAATAATCATATTGATGTTAGCTAGTGTAGTGTACTATATCTGGAGGGAGACGAATGTTTGGCTCCAAGGTAAGGCTTTTTGTAATGTTTTGGTTGTTTATAGTGATATCGTTAAGTGTATTATTTATAAAGTTAATCTTCTTTGTAATATGGCCTCCTCGGATACTAATAAAAGGCTTTATATTTCGTGGGGTATTTCTGATGATATTTTTTTTTATTCTAGTTGATTTATTTTTTATTTAAGTTTTGAGGGCATGTCCTTTTAGCCTTTCTTTGGTACATGCCCCTTTTATTTCATGTTCATTTTTGGTTTTAGGTTGGGCGGGTTTTAGTCGCCTATTCAAGCTTTATGGGCCTTACCCTATGTTGTTGGTTTGTTCCCTTTTGGTTAATATACTTACTTTATCCAAAAAAAGAACATCTTGATCACGTGGTCAAGCAACCTCAAATGAAGTAAATAACAACCTGAAAAGCCAAAAATCAAGTTTGATAAAACCTTGACCGAGAGGTATCCATGTACCTAAGAACCAAAGGAATTGGACAAAGACTTGGACTCATAGATAACCTTGTATTTAAGAACCCTAAGTATACAAATAACATCATGAAGCTAGTTAATCTTCGATAAGTCAATATATAATATTTGCCCCTGCAAAGAAAGGTTGTTTTGTCACGAACAAATAAATAGAAAACTCATGTTTATTCTTCAACTTTCTGCTGAAATTTGAAGCTAAAAATATATAATATACTCTTCTCTAACTAAACCTGCTAGACCCATTTTAGGTTCCAAGCTAATGAGCCTAAACTAGTAATCAACTAACATAAGTTCAATAATGAAATAAATCTCTAAACAATGTCTAATGGGTCAGAAAAAACTCAAATTAAAAATAATTATTAAACAAACATAAATAAATAAAATAGGATAATAAAACAAAGTCTTCATGCCAAAATTCCTCCATGTAACTTGAATCTCTAATTTTTATACATTTTTGCAAATTTTCATTCTCGTCTAGATGAATTATTAATCCTACCATATATGGATAGAAATCTTGAGATGTCTAGTTTCTACAACAACCTGAATCGTAGAAAAATTCCACTTGTAGTTCGATATATGTCCCAAACAGTACACAAAGGTCAAGTTCGACAGATTTAACAAGATTTATTTAGTAACTTCTAACCTCTAAAATAATATGTTCTTGGACTCCATTAGACCTAAAAATTTACCAAACTATAGTTTTATATATCTGGTATCTCCTTGTAAAATTTTAGTTCATTTTGATGTACGCTTTGAGAGATATGCTTGATCTCGCAAAACTAGTCAGTAGACATTTTAAGGCTAAATTCAGACCCGACTTAGTTCATATCATACTCCCCTTCTTTAAAAATATTCAAACTTAAATCTGTATCATAGAAAACATCTTATAAGGTTAACAAATCAGTATCAAGCTAAAGAATAACATCATCATCATCAAACCCAAGAAAAACCTTGTTAGCAAAGAAGGTTTTCTTGATATACAAGCTCTCATTTTCAGCCATCTTCTTCTTCTTTAATTTTAGTTGCTCCTCATATATTTGTTTAGGTGTCAAAGATACAACATTTATAGGTCTTTCTTTCATCTTAAAGGAATACCTATTTTTCACTCCATCATTTATAACTCTCTTGTCATATTGTCATGGTTTATCAAGCAATAAATGACTAGCTTGCATTGACACAACATCACATAACACCTCATCACAACATTTACCAGTAGAAAAAAGCAACAAAAACTTGCTTATTCACTTTCACTTCACCACCATCACTCAACCATTGTAATTCAGTACTAGCTAGTGCAATTACCACCATCTATAATTAAGCTACATACTTTATTATGAACATGAAATCTTGTGTGGAATATTTTCTCCCTCTAACCTTCCAAATCATCCACCTTGACATGCATATTTAATGCTCTACTCACCACAAGTGACTCTCCCTACACCAGATACTCAACACAAACATCATCAGCATCCTCTAATGGTGACATTTTCTCCTCTTCATCCTCCCCTCATTATTAGCTTTCATAACCATGACTCTTTTGTTTGGAAATTGTGAAGCAACATGACCAAAACTCAGACAATAAAAGCATTTAATATCACAGTTACAAGAAGTAGGAGTAATATTGTTACCTTTAATAATGATTGAGGTGTTTTTCTTCTCTCTAAGGTATTCGGCCTTGCCCTTCTTATTCTGCTGTGATGGACCAACCCCGGTGTTATCCTTTCAACTAGGTTACGAAGGTTCTAATGTTTGGCTTTGCCTAATGGTACCCTTTTGTTTAAGTTGTTTCTCCATATTTTTAGCCATATGCATTATCTCCTCCAGCTTCACATAATGATTAAAGCCATTCATGAATCTAGCCTCTGCAACCTTTGATACAATTCTCTACAATTGTGGTTTGGCACAAATCTCCTTCTCATAAGGGATTTTATCTTGTCCTAAGTATCAATTTGTCTCTTATAATTCCTCTTATAGTCTGTCACTAACTGATCCCACCACACAATGGCAAAGTTAGTAAAAGCAATCACAGCAAAGCTTGACTTTCTTGGGCTCTAGATAATTATGACACTAAAAAATCCACTCCACATTCTTCTTTCATTCTAAATAAACTTCATGATCATTCTTCCCATGAAAAGCCAGTATTTTTAACTTAATTGTACCCAAATTTCCACCTAACTCATCATTATGGTCTAATACATATAATTACCCCTCTAGCTAAAATTATCACAATATCTCTCCCATATAAACTGGCAATTTTGTTGCTGTCCAAAACATTCCTCATGTCCCGCGGACATAACTTCAAAATCAACATCACTCATATCCGTATTTTCAGCCACAAACTCATTCATATTAGTGTTAACTCACCTAACAGCCCTCCTAACATTAAATTCTCTTTGCTCAGGCCTAAATATTTGAACCCTACCATGATCATTAACATGTTGCTTCAACCTATCAACTCTACATCCAAATTCATTGGCCATTCGATCCATTCACTAATTGATAATGCATAACTGAGTTACAATTTTGTTGTCTCCTCATTGTGGTGCCAGGTTGTTGCTTGCTTTTGACATCTTTGAATCTAAAAAATTAGTTAGTTGACAAGAAATATATATTCCTCGTTCACTCCCTCACATGTTTACACTCCTATCGTGTTTCACTCAAATATAGGTTTTTCACTCAAATATGTTTGCGACACCTTTTTCCTCTGATCTCACCTTTCTTTGACTCTTGCATAACTGAAATTAACACCAAATATAATAGCCATAACAACATATCCAAATATGTGTATATGACTTAAGAAGTAAGAAAAATATGAAAACAAGAAAAGACAAAACTAATATTACAATTCATGAGTAACAAGTGAATTTGTAAGAAAAATTGATGTTTTTAAAGAGGCGAAAGAAAAAAGATGCAAGTTTTATATAAAAAATTAAATAAAACCTAAATATATCAATTATGATGTTATTATAATGTTATAATTGAAAAATAAAAGCAACAAAACAAGTTTGAATTACTAACACGAATTAGACCTATTACGAAAAGTTTCAATCCTGAATTTAGTTCATATAGCAAAAGAACACCAAATGACCTCAAACTCTATATAGAGTGCAATTAGGACCCCAAGAACCAGTATTTAAAATTTGAGAATTTTCTGAATTGGTTTGGTCCAAATTCTCCCTTGTTTGTGTACTGTAACAGATTCGACAAAAGTGATTTTTGGACTTTTTTTTCTTTATTTTTTACTATTTATGCTACTGATATATTCTGAGACAGCAACAAACTAAAATAGAACACTTTTTTAGAGAACCTTAGACGCAAGCTACTAAGCTCTAGACACGAGATAATCAAAAATCAAATCAAAGACAACAAAACCTAAGGAAGCCAAAACTAATAAGAAGAAAATAAAGGATATAACCTAATTTTAAAGCCTAGCTCTAATACCAACTGATGTGAACCTCTTGATCACGTGGTCCAGCAACCCCTAATAAAGTAGATAACAACCTAAAAAGCCAAAAATCATGTTTGATGAAACCTTGACCTAGAGGTATCCATGTATCTAAGAACCAAAAGAATTGGACAAAGACTTGGACTTATAGATAACCTTGTATTTAAGAACCATAAGTATACAAATGACGTCACGAAGCCAGTTAATCTTCGATAAGTCAATGTATAATTTGTGCCCCTGCAAAGAAAGGTTGTTTTGCCGCAAAGAAAGGTAAACTCATGTTTTATTCTCCAACTTTCTGCTAAAACTTGTAGCTAAAAAAATATAATATAGTCTCCTCTAACTAACCCTAATAGATCTTTTTTGGGTTACAAGCTATAGGCCGAAACTTGTAATCAACTAACATGAGTCCAATAATGAAATAAACTCCTAACCAATGTCTAATGAGCCAGAAAAAACCAAAATTAAAAATAATTATTAAAAATTAATTAAATAAATAAAATAGGATAATAAAAAAAATCTTCATGTCAAAATTCCTTTATGTAGCCCAAATCTTCAATTTTTGTACATTCTTCCAGACTTTCATTTCTGACTTTAAACACATTGTTCTCTCTTGTTTGGAAGAATTACCAGTCCTACCATATGTGGTTGGAAATTGTGAGATGTCTAGTTTCCAAACCACCTTGAATCGTAGACAAATTCCACTTGTAACTCCAGATATGTCCTAAACAGTACACAAAGGTCTAATTTGGCAGATTTGACAAGATTTGTCTAGTATCTTCTACACTCTGAAATAATATGTTCTTGTACTCCATTTGACCTGAAAAGTTATTGAAATATAGTTCTATGAGTTTAGTATCTCCCTGTAAAATTTCATCTCGTTCTGATATACTATTTGAGAGATATGCATGATCTCGCAACATTGGTCAACAAATATTTTAAGGTCAAATCTAGACCTGACTTGATTCATATCACCTCTTACATTAATTAAATGGACTAAAGCATCCTCTTGATGGTCCAATAGATCTCCTATATTAGCCTTGGACGAAACCTATAAAGCAAGCCCATTTAATGCTTCCTTCAATGCCTTTGCTTTGGACCTTGTAATTAGCCCAATTGGAACATCTAATGGATCCTTAATGGTGTTTATAAGATGATTTGCATCATCTCTTATTGGAGGACATTAGTATTTTCTTGTACCGATTGAAGATGATGTGAGTTTTGGAATCGTTCATCCGATATGAATTGAACATGATGGAATTGTATATGATTAGTCGACCTAAATAAAGATGCTCCTCCTCGGATATAGAGCATGATGAATCTACTGTCTTGGTTCCTATATTTTCTCAACCACTTAGAGAAACAACACTTTCTAATGTTACTTCTAGGACAGTGGAAGATATTGTTGTAAGAAATTTTGGTCAAACTAGGATTAATGACACATATTATGATCAATGTAGATATGATTACTCTAAAGTTAGTGATAATGAAGATGATAGTGTTTTAGGTTTAGTTGAGACATCAAATGATGATGATGAGATAATAAGGCCTTCTATTCTGGAATTTGGTTATGATACTAGAGTAGATGATATGATTTGCAATGATACATCTCTTTATTGTAGAAATTTAGTTGATAGTGCAGATTTAGTAGTTGGATAAACTTTCAGCACTAAGATTGATTTAATAAATATGGTTAAGTGGTGAAACATTGCATATTTGCTTGAATATTAAGTTGAATGATCTATAATAACTTTTTACAATTACAATGTATTCGAGCACTGGAATGTCAATGGCACCTATATGAAGGATACCATAAAAAAAAATCTAATTATTTTGAGATAGCAAAGTTGAAAAGTGTTCGCACATGTACAATGACCTTTGTGTAAGAACACTACAATCAGCTTGATTCAAATTTATTTCATTAGTGGTTTTAACTTTGATTATCAATAACTTTGCTTATACGGTAGCGAGTGTACAAAATGAGATAAAATTGCACTATAAATTTAGAACTTCATACTATAAAGAATGGGTAACTAAAGCAGCTTTTTGGTACACACAATGAGTCATTTGAAATATTGCCTAAATTGTTTTTTCAAAAATAAAAGAATCTAGTCCTAAGATATTTATTGAGTGGATCACAATGGGTATCTTGATAATGGAACTATTATTTTTTAAAGAGTATTCTAGGCATTTAATACTCTTATTGAAGGATTCAAATTTTATAAGCTAATTATCAATGTGGATGACACTCATCTCCATGGAAGGTTTAATGGGAAATAATTGATTCTAGTTGGTTTTGAGAGAAATAATGGGATTGTTCCTTTCCTATAATATTTGTTGAGTGGATTACAATAGGTATCTTGATAATGGAACTGTTGTTTTTTAGAGAGTATTCTGGGCATTTAGTACTCTTATTGAAGGATTCAAGTTTTAAAGACCAATTATCAGTGTGGATGACACCCACTACATAAAAGGTTTTATGCTTTAGTTGAAAAAGAAAATAACATCAATTGGAGATTGTTCTTACTTTGCCTTTAACAACACATTATCGATGATCGTACTAGTATATGTATAATCTCATACAAGCACACTGGTATTGAGAATGGAATGACAGAAATTTAGCCTGAGACGATAGGCTATCCTCATTATTATGTCTGACATTATACAAAAAACTTAAATCACAAATTCAAAAATTCAAAAATTTGTTTACTAAAAATGATATGTTTAAGATGTGTTATGAACTTTTAAAGTGTAAATTTGATGTATAGTTTGCTAATATGTGCAATATTAGCCTAGAATAGAAAAAATAGTTTTGGAGTGAACCGAAAGAAAGGTGGGCACTTTCCTATGATAAGGGTCACTAGTATGGAAATATGATAGCAAATATTTTTTAATCTTTTATTTATCACTTAAAAGGTGTACGTGTATCGCTTGTTTTTACTTTAGTCCAATTGACCTCTTGTAAGAATAATGTTGATTTTGTTACCTGAAAAGGGAATGTATATAACTACATTATATATGGGATAATATAACCTCCAGTTGTACAACTCAAATTGAACTCGAACAGAAAAACATTGAAAGATCATATTGCACGAATGTTTAATGTTGATGATAAAGTTTTAGGTACACACCCCTCAAATTACAAGTGTCCAAGAAAAAATTCAACAAACAATTAAATTAGCTAAAGGAATATGCACATGAGATAAATATAAATTTTTTTATCGGCCGTGTTCACATATTTTTGCATATTGTTAACATATTATATGTTATTTGTTATTGCATATAAAGATGTTATGTTTCAATTTAGATTTCATATTATATTATGTTGATTTGATATAACATGTGTTATATGTATAATTAAGTAGGATGCCACGTACACAGGGATCTGTTTATATGCATATAGAGGCCATCCATATAATCATGGTCATGATGCATCTAGTTCATAAGGTGTGCATACACTTGTTGATGGAGCTTTGTAGTACATACATCCTAGTCCCACTGACTTTCTGTATTATGATTGTAGGATATGCATCGATTGGATGACATATAAAATGGGATTGTAAGTTTTTTTATATTATATTAAATTGCAAATTATAAGTTAAAAATCACTCAGCATATAATCCATATTGAAAAGTTATAACCTTTTTAGTTTTTATTTTTATTTTTTGCATAACGATGGTAAGATGTATTATCAAATGTGTAAGTTGATGGAGCTACCAAATCCTATGATTCCTCTCATCAAGTAGACATGTTTTTATTAGATTACCCATCTGCAACATATTCAACTAGATCATGGCTTGCTTGATGCTCTTATTGAGCGATGGGGACGAAAGACTCACACCTTCCATCTTCTATTAGGTGAGAGGATGTTATGGTTCTGCTTGGCTTGCTCATAGATGGTTAAGCACTTACTGCCTCGGGGATTTATGATAAGGTTGCTTTATATGAGTGTGCATCTGGATGGAGGGAAACTTAATGAAGAAAGAATGGCTTTAGCAGAATTTCTTTGCATTACCATATAAGTATGACGACACAGTCGTTCAATGGTATGTCAATTGCATTATTGAATAATATATATATATATATATATATATATATATATATATATATATATATATATAAATAA
>Ga0325403_1002452_pt1 | contig 16448 bp, 16 predicted proteins | sample PopdelMetagenome_19_FD_205665 | JGI IMG/M metagenome (GOLD analysis project Ga0325403, IMG submission 205665) | Populus deltoides microbial communities from Bellville, Georgia, United States - Xylem-PdKOR-R4 | ecosystem: Host-associated > Plants > Phyllosphere > Stem > Wood/Secondary xylem...
GTGAACAGGTAGGAGACGCTGCCCGGGTCGGCCATGGTGCCGCCGTTGCGGGTGAAGGCCACGCGCACGTCGGAGGCCGCGCGGTTGCGGTTGTCGGTGAGGCACTCGACCAGGACGGCGACGCCGTGGGCGGCGTAGCCCTCGTACATGATCGTCTGGTAGTCGGCCCCGCCGGTCTCGGCGCCCGAGCCGCGCTTGACGGCGCGGTCGATGTTGTCGTTGGGGACCGAGTTCTTCTTCGCCTTGGCGATGGCGTCGTAGAGCGTCGGGTTGCCGGCCGGGTCACCGCCGCCGGTGCGCGCGGCGACCTCGATGTTCTTGATCAGCTTGGCGAACGCCGAGCTGCGGCGCGCGTCCTTGACGGCCTTCTGGTGCTTCGTGGTAGCCCACTTGGAGTGGCCTGACATCAGCACGTCCCTCTGCGTCGTGGCGGCGGCTGCAGCGCCCCGGTGCGGGACCGGGCGGCGGCAGCGCAGGATCTGCCCCGATCTTACCGCCGGTGGCGCTCCCGCCCCTCCCGAGCGTCAGCCGGCCACCGCGGACGTGATCATGGAGACGAACAGGGCGTGCACCCGGTGGTCGCCGGTGATCTCCGGGTGGAACGACGTCGCCAGGAGGTGCCCCGACCGGACGGCCACGACGCGCCCGCCGCCGGCCCCGCCCGCGCTCGTCGTGGCCAGCACCTCCACGCCGTCACCGACCTCCTCGACCCAGGGGGCGCGGATGAACGCCGCTCGCACCGGTCCGCCGTCGACCCCCGCGACGGCGAGGTCCTCCTCGAACGACTCCACCTGGCGTCCGAAGGCGTTGCGCCGCACCAGTACGTCGAGCCCGCCGAACGTGCGCTGCCCGGGGATGCCGTCGACGAGCCGGTCCGCGAGCATGATCAGACCCGCGCACGAGCCGTAGGCGGGCATCCCGCCGGCGATGCGCTCGGTCACCAGCTCGTGGAGCTCGAAGGTGCGGGCGAGCTTGTCGATGACGGTCGACTCCCCCCCGGGCACCACCAGCGCGTCGACGGCGCGGAGCTCGCTGGGCCGGCGCACCGGCACCGCGCGGGCGCCGGCGGCCTCGAGGGCGCGGGCGTGCTCGCGGACGTCGCCCTGGAGGGCCAGGACGCCGACCAGGGGGCCGGACGCTGAGGAGGGGCTGGTGCTCACGACCTCGATCCTCCCAGCGCGCCCCCGGAGGCAGGATGGACCCCGTGACGACCACCTCCGCGCAGCCCCGGCCCGACGTCACCGACCTCGCGCGACGCGCGGCGGAGCTCGAGGCCGCCGACCCCCTGGGCTCCCTCGCCGACAGGTTCGACCTCCCCGACGACGGGTCGGTCTACCTCGTGGGCAACAGCCTCGGGGCCCTGCCGCGCGCGGTGGCCCCCGCCGTCGCCGACGCCGTCGGCCGCCAGTGGGGCCGCTCGCTCGTGGCGGGCTGGAACACCGAGGGGTGGTGGACGGCGCCGCTGCGCGTCGGCGACCGCGTCGGCGAGCTGGTGGGTGCGGCCCCCGGGCAGGTGGTGGTCGGTGACTCCACCAGCGTCCAGCTGCACAAGGCCCACCTGGCGCTGGCCGCCGAGGCGCGCCGGCGCGACCCCGCCCGCCGCGTGGTGGTGGCCGACCCGGGCTCCTTCCCCACCGACCTGTACGTGCTCGCCTCCGACGCCCGGCTCGCCGGGCTCGAGGTGGTGCTCACCCCCCCGCCCGACGTGCCCGCCGTGCTGGCGGAGCGCGGCGCCGAGGTGGCGCTGGTGACGCTCAGCCAGGTCGACTACCGCACCGGCGAGCTGTGGGACCTGCCCGGCCTCACCCGCGCCGCCCACGGCGCGGGTGCGCTGGTGCTGTGGGACCTGTGCCACTCCGCGGGGGTGGTGCCCGCCGACCTGGACGCCCACGACGTCGACTGCGCCGTGGGGTGCAGCTACAAGTTCCTCAACGGCGGGCCCGGGGCCCCGGCGTGGATCTACGTGGCCCGGCGCCTGCAGGACGGCTTCGCCAACCCGGTGCCGGGGTGGCACTCCGCGGCGCAGCCGTTCGCGATGAGCCCCGAGTACTCCCCCGCCACCGACGCGTCGGTGGCCCGCACCGGGACCCCGCCGGTCATCAGCCTGCTGGCGCTGGAAGCGGCGCTCACGGCCTACGACGGCGCGGCGGTCGAGGCGGTGCGGGCGCGCTCGCTGTCGCTGACCGGGTTCGCGCTGGAGGCGCTCGACGCGCTCGTGCCCGAGGTGGACGTCGTGACCCCGCGCGCCCCCGAGCGGCGCGCGAGCGCGCTGGCGCTGCGCCACCCCCGGGCGTGGGGGCTCTCCCGCGCCCTGGGAGCCCGCGGGGTCCACGGCGACTTCCGCGCCCCAGACGTCGTGCGGTGGGGCGTGGCCCCCCTCTACCTGGCGCACGCGGACCTGCTCCGCGCCGTCGTCGCCCTGCGCGCGGTGCTGGACGGCGGGGAGCACCTCGCCGCCGAGGCCGGCGAGCGGCCGACCGTCACGTGAGCGGTCCCCCGATGGCGTGGCTGCCCCCGGAGGAGGAGCCGTGGGCCCTGTCGCTGGTGGTGCGCGTCGAGCGCGGGAGCGCCGGCGGGCCTCCCGGCCACACGGACGTGCTGGTGGCGACGGCGCGCGCCGTCGTCGCGCTGCTCGTCGACGAGCGCACCGCAGACCCGGGGGGCGTGTTCCACGACGCCGTGGAGCGGTGGCGCGGCCAGCGGATCCGCAAGATCGGGCGCCGCGCGCGAGGCGGCCGCTGGGACCGGACGGCGGACCTCCCCCACGTCGAGGCGCGTGCCGGGAGCGCCCAGGTGCGGGCCTTCGCACCCCACCCCCGCGACGACGCCCCGGCGGTGCTCCGCGACCTGCAGGTCGGCGGCCTCGAGCTCACCGACCCCGACTCCCCCGACCGTGATCATGGACCTCCGGAACACCCGGGAACCCCCGCGGGGCCGGTGCTCACCGTCAGGCTGGCCCCCGGGGTGTCCATGAGCACGGGCAAGGCCGTGGCCCAGGTGGGGCACGCCGCGCAGCTGGCGCTCGAGCGGCTCGACCGCCGCACGGTGCTCACCTGGCTCGGTGCCGCGGTGCCCGACGTCGCCACCGGCCTCGCCGTCCGGGTGGTCGAGGGGGCACCCGTGCTCCCCGCGTCGCGCCGGGTGGACGTCCGTGACGCGGGCTACACCGAGGTGGCCCCCGGCACGGTGACGGTCAGCGCCGGCTTCGAGGGCTGACCCGCTCAGCAGCACCGGGCGCGCCCGCCCGCGAGTAATTGACTGATCGTTCATCCATGAACGATGATGGGGACGTGGCCAGACCCCGCAGCTTCGACGAGGCGGTCGTCGTCGACGCCGCCGCCCGGTGCTTCACCGGGCTCGGCTACGCCGCCACCTCCGTCGACGACCTGGTCAGCGCCACCGGCCTGCACCGCGGCAGCCTCTACGGCGCCTTCGGCAGCAAGCGGGGCCTCTTCCTGGCGGCGCTCGCGCGCCACGCGGCCCCCACGGCCGCGCCCGCCGGCGACCGCGCGCTCGACCTGCTGCTCGTGGCCGCGCTCGAGCTGGCACCGCACGACGAGGAGGTGCGCGCCGCCGTCGCGCGCTCCTGCGAGGCCCTCGGGGGCGGCGCGTCGTCGGCGCTGGGCCGGCGCCTCATCGAGCGCGCCCGGGTGCAGACCGGTGCACCCACCGACCAGCCCACCGACCAGCCCACCGACCGGCAGCCCCACCCGACCAGCAGGAGGTCCTGATGGCCCGCATCCTCGTCACCGACGGCACCCTCGAGGTCCGGCTCACCGGGCTCGACCGCCTGTGGGCCCTGCGCCGCGGCCTCACCGTGCCGCTGAGCGCCGTGCGGGGGGCGACGGCGGACCCGGGCGCGGCCGCCGAGCCGAAGGGCGTGCGCGCCCCGGGCCTGCACCTGCCGGGGGTGGCCGCCGTCGGCACCTTCCACCGGGGTGGCGACAAGACGCTCTACGCCGTGCGCTCGGGGCGTCGGACCGTCGTCGTCCAGCTCGACCCGGGCCCGGAGACGGCGGGGTTCGCGCGCGCCGTCGTCGAGGTCCCGGACCCCCGCGCCGCCGTCGACGCCGTGAACCGGGCCCTCGCCCGGCGGTAGGCCCGCTCGGGCGCCGGTCACGGGGTCCCGGCCGGCGACCACGGGGTTCCGGGACCGCGCCCTGCGTGGACGCCACCGGAGGTCCGTGACCGCCGGCCGGGAGCAGGACGACGAACGGCCGGCACCCCTCGCAGGGGTGCCGGCCGTCGTGAGCGCTGGTCAGCGCCGAGGAGTCACCAGCCGCGGGTGGCGAGGCGGTGCGGCTCCGGGATGGCCTCGACGTTCAGGCCGACCATGGCCTCACCCAGGCCGCGGGAGACCTTGGCGATGACGTCGGCGTCGTCGTGGAACGTCGTCGCCTGGACGATCGCCTCGGCGCGCTGCTGCGGGTTGCCCGACTTGAAGATGCCCGAGCCCACGAAGACGCCGTCGGCGCCGAGCTGCATCATCATCGCGGCGTCGGCCGGGGTGGCGATGCCGCCGGCGGTGAAGAGCACGACCGGCAGGCGGCCGGCCTCGGCGACCTCGACCACCAGGTCGTACGGGGCCTGCAGCTCCTTGGCGGCCACGTACAGCTCGTCCTTGCTGAGCGAGGTCAGCCGCTGGACCTCCGCGCGGATGGTGCGCATGTGCGTGGTGGCGTTGGAGACGTCACCCGTGCCGGCCTCGCCCTTGGAGCGGATCATCGCCGCGCCCTCGGTGATGCGGCGCAGCGCCTCGCCGAGGTTGGTGGCGCCGCAGACGAAGGGGACGGTGAACTTCCACTTGTCGATGTGGTGGGTGTAGTCGGCCGGGGTGAGCACCTCGGACTCGTCGACGTAGTCGACACCGAGGCTCTGCAGCACCTGCGCCTCGACGAAGTGGCCGATGCGCGCCTTCGCCATGACGGGGATCGACACCTCGGCCTGGATCGCGTCGACCAGGTCCGGGTCGCTCATGCGGGCCACGCCGCCCTGGGCGCGGATGTCGGCCGGGACCCGCTCGAGGGCCATGACGGCGACGGCACCGGCGTCCTCGGCGATGCGCGCCTGCTCGGCGGTGACGACGTCCATGATGACGCCGCCCTTGAGCATCTCAGCCATTCCGCGCTTCACGCGGGAGGTGCCCACCTGGGACGGGGAGGTCTGGGAGGTCTCGGACATGGGTCCATCGTAGGCCCGGCCCGGAACGCCCCGATCAGTCTCCGATGTCGCGGTGGTCACCGTCCCAGCCGCCCAGCAGCCCCTCGACCAGCGCCACGAGGCCGTGCGGGTAGACGACGGCGCCGGCGGCCTGGGCTGCGGCGAGCTCGGGCAGCGACCACCAGCGGAGCTCGTCGAGGACGTCGCCCTCCAGCGCCGTCCACCCGGCCGTCGAGACGCCCCGCTCCTCGGCCCCGGGCACGACGGCGAGGTAGAAGAGCTCGTCCTGCCGGCAGGTGCGCGCGAGGAAGTCGAAGACGGCGCTGCGGCTGCCGACCGGGCCCACGAGCTCGGCCGGGTCGAGGTCGAGTCCGGTCTCCTCGCGCAGCTCGCGGGCGGCGGCGGCGCGGGGGTCCTCGCCGTCGGTGATCCCGCCGCCGACGGTGAACCACCAGGAGCGCCCGACCTCGTCGGCGTCGTGGCCGCGCACCAGCAGCAGCCGCACCTCCTCCGGCCGGGTGCCGCGAGCGGTGTCGACCAGCAGCACCCGGGCACCGCGGCGGAACCACAGCCCGTCCTCGCCCAGCACCCACTCGTCCACCGGCTGCTCCACGGGCTCGCTCACGCCGCTCCCTCCTGGCCGGCGGCGCGCGCGCCCCGGCGGTCTCCGGCGCGCGGACCCAGGGCCGGCGGCTCGTCGTCGACGTCGAAGGTCCGCGGCAGCGGCGCCCGGCCGGCCAGGTGGGCCAGGCGCACCACGGCCCCGCGGCGCACTCGGCGGGCGGCCACGACCGAGTCGTTGGCGAAGCGGCGCGCCAGCACCACCCGGTCGCACGCCGTGGACAGGTCGGCGAGGAGCTCCTCCACCACCTCGTCGCGGCGGTCGTGCAGCTCCTGCACCGCGCCGGGGGTCAGCACCGCGCGCAGCGCCCGCGAGAGGTCGGACTCGGCCACCTCCCGCTCGACGCGCTCCATCGGGGCGTCCAGCGGCGCGGTCGCCTCCGCGGCGGCACTGGCGAGCAGCAGGGCGCTGGCCGGGTCGAGCGCCCCCGACGCCGCGAGCGCCTCGGCGGCGGCGGCGCGGCGCAGCAGGGCGGCGTCGAGGGCGGCGCGGGTGGTCTCCACCCGCACGTGCAGCCGGTCGAGGCGGCTCGCGCGCGCCGTCAGCCACCAGGCGAGCCCGCCCAGCACGACGACGGCGGCGAGCACCAGGGCGACGTCGCCCGCGGTCACGAGCCCCCCTCGACGGTCGGCCCGCGCCACTGGGAGAGCAGCCGTCCGGCGGCGGGGTCCCGCGCGGCGGCGGTGGCCGGGGCGCCCTCGGCGGCCACCTGCACCCCCGAGAGCACCGTCTCGTAGACGGTCTGCACCTCGTGGGCCACCACCGACCAGTCGTAGCGGCGCACCGCGGCCGAGGCCTCGGCGGCGACGGCCGCGCGGCGGTGTGGCCGGGCGAGCAGCGCGCTGGTGGCCGCGGCGAGGGCGGGAGGGTCGTCGACGGGCACCAGCTCGCCGAGCCGCCCGCTCTCCAGCACCCGCGAGAAGGCCGGCAGCGCGCTGGCGACCACGGCCGTCCCCGCGCTCATGGCCTCCACGAGGACGATCCCGAAGCTCTCCCCCGCCGTCTGCGGGGCCACGTACAGGTCGGCCGACGCCAGCAGCGAGGCCTTGTCGGCCTCGGTGACCGGGCCGAGCAGCTCCAGGGCGCCGGCGTGCTCGCCCGCGGCGGCCAGCGCGGCCCGGGGGTCGCCGCTGCCGGCGACGAGCACCCGCAGGCCCGGGTGGTCGGCGCGCAGCGCGGGCAGCGCGCGCGCCAGCACCCCGAAGCCCTTGCGCGGCTCCTCGAAGCGGCCCAGGAAGGCGACGACCGGCGCTCCCGGGCGCCCCTGCCACTCCGGTCGCCGCGGCGCGGTCGCGTACCTGTCGACGTGCACCCCGTTGGGGACGACGACGGCGTCGCCCCCCAGGTGCTCCACCACGCGGCGGCGGGCGTCCTCGCTGACGGCGATCCGCGCGGAGAGCTTCTCCAGCCCCGGCCTGACGAGCGGCAGCGCGGCCTGGAGGGCCCGCGACCGGATCGAGGCGGTGTGGAAGGTGGCGACCAGGGGGACGTCGGCCCCGAGCATGGCGAGCAGGGAGATGCTTGGCGTGACGGGCTCGTGCAGGTGGACGACGTCGAAGCGGCCCTCGGCCAGCCAGCGGCGCACGCGGAGCCCGACGACGGGCCCGAAGCTCACCCGCGCCACCGACCCGTTGTAGGAGACCGGCACGGCGCCGCCCGCGGAGACCAGCCACGGCGGCGCGGGGCGGTCGGGGTCGGGGGCCGTCTCGGTGAGCGGCGCGAGGACGGACGCCTGGTGGCCCTCGGCCAGCAGCACCTCGGCGAGGTCGGCGACGTGCGCCTGCACGCCCCCGGGGACGTCGAAGGAGTAGGGGCAGACCAGTCCGACCCTCACGAGGGCCCTCCCCCGCCGTCGGCCGGGCCGGCGTCGGTGAACACCCGCTGGAGCGCGTGCCAGTCCTCGGGGTGGGCCCGCACGCCCGCCTCCAGCACCCGGGCGCAGGCGCGCGTCATGGCGGGCACCTGCTCGCGGCGGCCGAGCGCCGGGTCGGGACGCACCTCGGGGTGCACCACGGCGACCGCCGTCCACGTGCGCCAGGCCCTGCGCCGACCGGCCGGCGGCTCGTAGTGGACGGTGGCGGGGAACAGCGGCGCCCGGGCCGTCAGGGCCAGCGCCGCGGGTCCCGCCGCGGCCCGCGAGGCCCGCCCGAGGAGCTCGACGTCGACCCCGCTGCCGGTGAGGTCGCGGTCGGCCAGCAGGGGCACGAAGGCCCCGGCCCGCAGCCCGCGGACCAGCGCGGGGAAGCCGCCGCCGGTCCCGCCGACCTCGACCGCCACCGCCTGCAGCCCGAGCCGGGCGCGGAAGGCCAGGAACGCCTCGAAGACCTCACCCGGCTCCAGCCGCTCGACGGCGGTGATGACGGGCCCGTACCCGGCGCCGCGCTCGCCCCAGCGGGCCGCCGCCCAGGCGCCGACCTGGTCCCAGCTGCCGCTGTGCCCGAGGAAGACGACGGCGCCGCGGCCGGCGGCGAGGGCCTCGACGAGGGGACCGGCGCCCTCGACCCGGGTGCGGCGGTCGAGCTGCTCGGCGGTCCAGGTGTGCAGGCGGAACGCGTCGCACCAGTAGCGGGCGTAGGAGGCCAGCCCCGCCCGGGAGCGGGCCCGCAGCGCGCGACCGGTGTCACCCGTGGCCGCGGCCAGGTGCTCCTCGAGGCGGCGCACCCCGGCTCCGCGCCGCGCCCACGCCAGGTCGGCGCCGGCCGCGAAGGCCAGGCGGGCCACCACCTCGGGCAGCCGCGGGACGACGGCGAAGGCGGCGCGGTACCCGGCGACCGCGGCGCGCTCGCCCCAGCTCCGGCGCGCCGGCCCGGTCACCGGCCCACCCACCGGCTCAGCCACCGGCGGGGACCCGGTCGTGCAGCTGGCGGTGCACCAGGGCCAGGCGCTGCACGACGGTGGTGGCGCTCCCGGCGGCGAGCAGGGCCAGGGCAGCGACGAGCACCCCCTGCGGCAGGAACAGCCCCGTGGCCGCCGTGGCGGCCAGCGTGACCACCAGGCGCTCGCTGCGCTCCACGAGCCCGACGTCGGCGCGGGCTCCGACGGCCTCGGCGCGGGCCCGCGCGTAGGACACGACGAACCCGAGCACCAGGTTGGCCAGGGCGAGGACGGCCAGCGCGCGCGCGCCCTGGGTGCCGGCTCCGGAGCCCGTGGCGTACAGCAGCAGCCCGCCGAAGACCGCGGCGTCGCCGAACCTGTCGAGGGTGGAGTCGAGGAAGGCGCCCCACGCGCTGGTGCGCCCTGACAGGCGCGCCATCGTGCCGTCGAGGGCGTCGGTGAAGACGAAGCAGGTGACGGCGACGGTGCCCCAGAAGAGCTCGCCGCGCGGGTACAGGACCAGCGCGGCGACCACGACGCCGACGGTGCCGGCGACGGTGACGGCGTCGGGGCTGACCCGCAGGCGCAGCAGCAGCAGCGCCACCGGGGTCAGCAGGCGGGTCAGCCCGGCCCGGGCGTAGCGGTTCAGCATGGCGTGTCGAGGGTAGCCGCGCCCCGGTCCCGCACCCGCCGCGCCGCGGCCGTCCGGGTCGCGAGCGCCGGGGACGCGGACCCGGTCAGCCCTGCTGCACCCGGCCCGGCTCCCCGGTGCGGGCCCACGCGTCCGCGAGCTTGGCGCGCGTGTCGCCCAGCAGCTCGGGCAGCGCCTTCGTGCGCCCCACCACGGGCAGGAAGTTGGCGTCACCGCTCCAGCGGGGCACCACGTGCTGGTGCAGGTGGGCGGCGATCCCGGCACCGCCCGCGTCGCCCTGGTTCATGCCGAGGTTGAAGCCCGCCGGCCGGCTGACCTCCGAGAGCACCCGCAGCGCGCTCTGGGTGAGCGTCGCCACCTCGGTGGTCTCCTCGGGGGTGAGGTCGACGTACCCCGCGACGTGCCGGTAGGGGCACACCAGGAGGTGCCCCGGGTTGTAGGGGTAGAGGTTCAGCACCACGAAGCACGCCTCGCCGCGGGCGACGACGAGCGCGTCGTCGTCCTGGAGCGAGGGGGCGCGGCAGAAGGGGCAGCCCGACCCGGCGTCGGTGCTCGGCGGCTTGTTCTCGCCGCCGATGTACGCCATCCGGTGCGGCGTCCACAGCCGGTCGAAGCCGTCGGGCTCGCCGGCGAACCCCGCCGGGTCCTCGGCGCCGCCCACGGGTCGGCTCACACCTGGACCCGGGACCGGACCGCCTCGACGATGCGCTCGACGGCCTCGGCCACCGGCACGCCGTTGTCCTGGCTGCCGTCGCGGTAGCGGAAGGACACCGCGCCGGCCTCGACGTCGTCGCCGCCCGCGATGAGCACGAACGGCACCTTCGCCTTGGAGTGGGTGCGGATCTTCTTCTGCATGCGGTCGTCGGAGTCGTCGACCTCGGCCCGGATCCCCTGCGCCTTGAGCCGGCGGACGACGTCGTGCAGGTGGGGGGCGAAGTCCTCCGCGACCGGCACGCCGACCACCTGCACGGGCGCGAGCCACGGGGGGAAGGCGCCGGCGTAGTGCTCGACCAGCACGCCGAAGAACCGCTCCAGGGAGCCGAACTTCGCCGAGTGGATCATCACGGGCTGCTGGTGGGAGCCGTCGGCCGCGGTGAACTCCAGGCCGAAGCGCGCGGGCTGGTTGAAGTCGTACTGGATGGTCGACATCTGCCAGGTCCGGCCGATGGCGTCGCGCGCCTGCACGGAGATCTTCGGGCCGTAGAAGGCCGCGCCGCCCGGGTCGGGCACCAGCTCCAGGCCGGTGCGCTCGGCGCAGCCGCGCAGCACCTCGGTGGCCTGCTCCCACTCCTCGTCGGAGCCGATGAACTTGTCACCGGTGCCGCGGGTGGACAGCTCGAGGTAGTAGTCGTCGAGGCCGAAGTCCTCCAGCAGCCCGAGCACGAAGCCGAGCAGCTTCTCGACCTCGGCCGGCGCCTGCTCGGGGGTGCAGTAGCTGTGGGAGTCGTCCTGGGTCAGGCCGCGCACGCGGGTCAGGCCGTGCACCACGCCGGACTTCTCGTAGCGGTACACCGACCCGAACTCGAAGAAGCGCAGCGGCAGCTCGCGGTAGGAGCGCCCGCGCGACCTGAAGATCAGGTTGTGCATCGGGCAGTTCATGGCCTTGAGGTAGTACTGCGCGTTCTCGAGCTCCATCGGCGGGAACATCGTGTCGGCGTAGTACGGCAGGTGGCCGGAGGTCTCGAAGAGGTGCTGCTTGGAGATGTGGGGCGTGCCGACGTAGTCGAAGCCCTCCTCCACGTGCCGGCGGCGGACGTAGTCCTCCATCTCGCGCTTGATGACGCCGCCGCGCGGGTGGAACACCGCCAGGCCGGAGCCGATCTCGTCGGGGAAGGAGAACAGGTCGAGCTCGGCGCCCAGGCGCCGGTGGTCGCGCCGCTCGGCCTCGGCGAGGCGCTCCAGGTGGGCGCGCAGCTCGTCCTTGGACGGCCAGGCGGTGCCGTAGACGCGCTGCAGCTGCTGGTTGGCCTGGTCGCCGCGCCAGTAGGCGGCGGCGGTGCGGGTCAGCTGCCATCCGTTGGCCAGCAGGCGGGTGCTGGGCACGTGCGGGCCGCGGCACAGGTCCTTCCAGGCCACCTCGCCGCCGCGGCGGACGTTGTCGTAGATCGTCAGCTCACCCGCGCCGACCTCCACCGAGGCGCCCTCGGCGACCTCGTCGCCGTCCTCCGGCGAGCCGGTGCCGCCCTTCAGGCCGATCAGCTCGAGCTTGTACGGCTCGGCGGCCAGCTCCGCGCGGGCCTGCTCGTCGGTGACGACGCGCCGGGCGAAGGTCTGGCCCTCCTTGACGATGCGCTGCATCTCCTTCTCGAGGGCCTTCAGGTCCTCGGGGGTGAAGGGGACGTCGACGTCGAAGTCGTAGTAGAAGCCGTCGCGCACCGGCGGGCCGATGCCGAGCTTCGCCTGCGGGTGCAGCGACTGGACCGCCTGGGCGAGCACGTGCGCCGTGGAGTGGCGCAGCACGTCGAGCCCGTCGGGGCTGCCGACCTCGACGGCCTCGACCGCGTCGCCGTCGGCGAGCTCGCGGGAGAGGTCGCGCAGCTCGGGCGCCCCGCCCGCCGCCGTGGTGCGGACGGCGACGACGTCGCGCCGCCCCTCGTACAGCGCGGCGCCGGTGGTGCCGGCCGCGACCTCGCGCTCGGCACCGTCGACCACCACGCGCAGGACTGCAGGCTCAGACACGGCCAGGACTCTACGGCTCGCCGCCCCCCGTCCCGCTGCCGCCCGGAGGTCAGCCGTCGAGGAGCACGACGAGGTCGCCGACGGCCACCTCACCGGGGACGAGGACGTCGGCGTAGACGCCCAGGCACCGCCGGGGCGTGCGGGTCAGCAGCAGCACGGCGGTTCCGACGCGCAGCCGGCGGCCGGTCCAGCCGCGCTCCGCCCCGGCGGGCGCGACGGCCGGGTCGAGCGCGATGACGGCGTTCGCCCGCTCCCCCGGGTCGCAGCCGTCCGGGAGGCAGCCGTCGTCCCCGGCGGCGGCCTCGGACGCGCCCTCCGAGACGAGGTGCACCGGGGCGTCCGGGCGCTGCCGGTCACCCCCTGGACGGGCGCCCGGGCCGGCGCCGTCGGCGAAGCGGGCACCGGGCCCCGCGAGCTCCTCGGCCGGTGCCGGGCCACCACCGGCGAGGTGCAGCACGCCGTCGGCGCCGACCGAGGCGGTGAGGGCGGCGATCCCGGGGGCGTCGCGCCGGTGCACGGGAGCACCGGACGCGTCGACGAGCTGCCAGCGGCGGTCGTGCTCGACGCCCTCGGGCAGCAGCCGCGCGCGCCGGGGCAGCTCACCCGCGGCGGAGCGGAGGGGGAACCTGCGCAGGAGCGCGACCGCGCCGACGACGACGCCGGACGGCGGGGTCTGCAGCGGCACGGACGGACCTCCTGGAACGCCGACGGGCCGCCCCTCGGTGAGGGGCGGCCCGTCGGACCCGGGTGGGCGATACTGGGATCGAACCAGTGACCTCCTCGGTGTGAACGAGGCGCTCTACCGCTGAGCCAATCGCCCGGGTGCTCGGAGAACACTACAGGGCCCCGAGCGGTGCTGTGCGTCAGGGGTCGACGCCGGGGATCCCGTCGAGGAAGGCCTGCGCGCCCACGGGCAGGACGGTGGGCGGCCCGAGCACGACCAGCCAGAGGTAGACGCCCCCGACGACGCAGGCGGCCGTGCCCAGCGTGCCGGCGACGCGCAGCCAGCGCGGCTGGCGCCCGGCCCAGCGGGTGAACCGGTGCAGCGCCAGGCGCGCCCGCTTGAGCAGGCGGTGGGCCCACGCGAACTCGCTCGCGAGCACCGCGAGCCCGGCCAGCACCAGCGGGATGCCCCCGGGGCCCGGGAGCCAGCCGGTGGCCGCCCCCAGGAGGATGAGGAAGGCCCCGACGCAGCCCACCACGACCCGGTAGACGCGGTGCTTCTTCGGGTCGGCGCGGACGCGCGCGCGCCACTCCCAGCGGTCGCGGCGCGCCGCGAGGACGGCGCCGGGCCTCCCGCGCGTCGCTCCCGTGCGCCGCTTCGGGCTGCTCCCGCGCCGGTCACCGGGGGGTGCGGCGTCCTCGGGTGCGGGAGGGACCGGCGGCGCGTGCTGCACCCGCCTAGGCTACGTCCGGTACGACACGCCGCCTCCTGGTGTTTGATCCGTCCGGGACGCGGGAACAGAGACCACAGGAGACCCGCCAGGGTCGAGACGTCGACGGCCGCCAGCCGCCGCCCAACGGGAGGACCACCGTGCCCAGAGGCTCAGCTCACGTCGACGCCGAGGTCGAGCTCCGCCTCGTCGTCCCCGAGTCGGGCAAGGTCCCCGTGGCGGTCCAGTTCGGGTACGGGGTCCACGACCCGTTCGCCGTGACGGCCGCGTTCCGCGGCGACGGCGGCTCCATCGAGTGGGTCTTCGCGCGCGACCTGCTCCGGGAGGGCCTGCGCCGCCCGACCGGTGAGGGTGACGTGCAGGTGTGGCCGGGCGAGGTCGACGGGGTCGAGGTCGTCCTGGTCTCGCTCAGCTCCCCCGACGGGCACGCCGTGCTGGAGGCGGACGCGGCCGACCTGCGCGACTTCCTCGACCGCACCCACGCCCTCGTGCCCGCCGGGGCCGAGAGCCGCCACGTCCACGTCGACGACGAGCTCGCCGAGCTCCTGGGCCGCGCTGTCTAGCTCGAGACCCAGCTACCGCTCGGCGCAGAGGGCGCCGCTCCTCCGGGGGCGGCGCCCTCCGCACGTCCCGGAGACGTCCGCTCCGGAGTGGGCACGGGCGCACACGCACGAAGACCCCGCCCTCGGGAGAGGACGGGGTCTTCGGGACTGGTGGGCGATACAGGGTTCGAACCTGTGACCTCTTCCGTGTCAAGGAAGCGCGCTACCACTGCGCCAATCGCCCGAGCTGCACCGAGGTGCTGCAGAGAGGTGGAGACGGGATTCGAACCCGTGTACACGGCTTTGCAGGCCGTTGCCTCGCCTCTCGGCCACTCCACCGAGGAGACCCCTGCACGGGGCCTGAACGGTGCACTGCGAGCGGATGACGGGATTCGAACCCGCGACCCTCACCTTGGCAAGGTGATGCTCTACCACTGAGCCACATCCGCATGCCGACCTCGCGGCCGAACGATGAGAACACTACCGGACCCGCCCGGGCTCCGTCGAACCACCCTCCCCCGGCGGACCCCCCGCAGGCCTCCCGACGGTCGGCCGGCCGTCACCGCGCCGTCACCCGGGGGTCTCGCGAGGCGCGCCACCCGCCGCTCGGCCAGGATGACCCGTGCTCCTCGACACCGGCGGGGACAGCACGAGAGGACGCCATGCAGGTCTGGCCAGGACGCCCCTACCCCCTGGGTGCCACGTTCGACGGAGCGGGCACCAACTTCGCCCTCTTCTCCGAGGTGGCCAGCAGGGTCGAGCTGTGCCTCGTCGACGAGCAGGGCCGCGAGTCCCGCATCGACATGCCCGAGGTCGACGGCTTCGTGTGGCACGCCTACCTCCCCCGGGTCCAGCCCGGCCAGCGGTACGGGTTCCGCGTCCACGGCCCCTACGACCCGTCCGCCGGGCACCGGTGCAACCCCAGCAAGCTGCTGCTCGACCCGTACGCCAAGGCGATCGACGGCCAGGTCGACGGGCACGAGTCGCTCTTCAGCTACTCCTTCAAGGACCCCTCCCGGCGCAACACCGCCGACAGCGCGCGCCACACGATGCTGAGCGTCGTCGTGAACCCCTACTTCGACTGGGGCACCGACCGCCCGCCGCGGCGCGACTACCACGAGACGGTCATCTACGAGGCGCACGTCAAGGGCCTGACGATGACGCACCCGGGGCTCCCGGAGGAGGTGCGCGGCACCTACGCCGGCATCGGCCACCCGGCGATGGTCGAGCACCTGACGGACCTCGGCGTCACGGCGATCGAGCTGATGCCGGTGCACCAGTTCGTGCAGGACACCCACCTCCAGGAGAAGGGGATGTCCAACTACTGGGGCTACAACACCATCGGCTTCTTCGCGCCGCACAACGCCTACTCCTCGACGGGCAGCCGCGGCCAGCAGGTCATGGAGTTCAAGTCGATGGTGCGCACGCTCCACCAGGCGGGCATCGAGGTCATCCTCGACGTCGTCTACAACCACACCGCCGAGGGCAACCAGATGGGCCCGACGCTGTGCTTCCGCGGCATCGACAACGCGGCCTACTACCGCCTGGTCGACTCCGACAAGGCTCACTACTACGACACCACGGGCACCGGCAACAGCCTGCTCATGCGGCACCCGCACGTGCTGCAGCTGATCATGGACTCGCTGCGGTACTGGGTGAACGACATGCACGTCGACGGCTTCCGCTTCGACCTGGCCAGCACGCTGGCGCGCCAGTTCCACGAGGTCGACAGGCTGTCGGCGTTCTTCGACCTGATCCAGCAGGACCCGGTGGTCTCGCAGGTCAAGCTCATCGCCGAGCCCTGGGACGTCGGTGACGGCGGGTACCAGGTCGGCGGGTTCCCCCCGCTGTGGACGGAGTGGAACGGCAAGTACCGCGACACCGTCCGCGACTTCTGGCGCGGCGAGCCGAGCGCCCTGGCCGAGTTCGCCAGCCGCATCTCCGGCTCCTCCGACCTGTACGAGCACAACGGCCGCAAGCCGATCGCGTCCATCAACTTCGTCACCGCGCACGACGGCTTCACCATGCGCGACCTCGTCTCGTACAACGAGAAGCACAACGAGGCCAACGGCGAGGGCGGGCGCGACGGCGAGAGCCACAACCGCTCGTGGAACTGCGGCGTCGAGGGCGAGACCAAGGACAAGGAGGTCAACGCCCTCCGGGCGCGCCAGCAGCGCAACATGCTGGCCACGCTGCTGCTCAGCCAGGGCGTGCCGATGATCCTCCACGGCGACGAGCTCGGCCGGACGCAGAAGGGCAACAACAACACCTACTGCCAGGACAGCCGCACCGCCTGGGTCGACTGGAACCTCACCGACGAGCAGCGATCGCTGCTCGACTTCACCCAGCGCCTCATCGCGCTGAAGATGGACCACCCCGTGTTCCGCCGCCGGCGCTTCTTCGCCGGTGACGCCGCGCACGGCGGCGAGAGCTCCCTGGGCGACATCGCCTGGTTCACCCCCGCCGGCCAGCACATGACCCACAGCGACTGGTCGACCGGCTACGCCCGCTCCCTCGGGGTCTTCCTCAACGGCTGGGCGATCCCCGAGCCCGACCCCCGCGGCGAGCAGATCGTCGACGACAGC